>TARA_R110002095_G_scaffold137119_1_pt1 | contig 165910 bp, 167 predicted proteins | sample TARA_R110002095 | Tara Oceans TARA_R110002095 (sample SAMEA4397255) | marine metagenome | biome: Polar Biome; feature: [SRF] surface water layer (ENVO:00010504); material: water (ENVO:00002006), including particulate matter (ENVO:01000060) such as... | depth 5 m | reverse complement strand
CCCCCCCCCCCCCCGTCGTTGACATCACGAGAAGAAACCTCAGGCGATCAGCATCTTCAACTACCTCTCTGGCTCTTCCTCGGAAGGCTGCTATTTGAGCGACAGGTATGGATTGTTCGGGGGAACGGTATCAAATATGTGCGACGGATCTTCGAGCAAGTAGCCATGCAATCGACGGGATTTTCGCGGCCCCATGACTTCGCATGTCCAGATATTCAAACCCGACGGCTGTTTCCTGTGAAGTCCGAGTTTTTCAAAGCGCTTCTGTATCCATTGCCAGTCCTGCACCTTGTCCTGCTTGGCGAGCGCCGAGATGCTGGGATGCTCCTGGGCGTAGCGCTGAAACAGGCCAGGGCTGACCAGATAAACCGTATCCGCCACGGTATGCACGAGTGCTTTCGCATCGTTGATGATGAGGCGACGGGACTGGATGCCTTGGCGGAGCCAGACGATGAAGTGCTCGCCGGATGGCACCGCGCAGTCAGGAGCTTCAGGCAAGTTCTTTGGTGGCCTGATTTCGGTATTCGTGGGCAGCTCGGCAGAAGTTGTCGGCGGGCCACTGTTGCGCTGAGCAGCGGGCTCGGGCTCTACGCCGGTCTCCTGAGCGGGTTGTCCGAACAGGGACAACAGATCGTCCACCGCGTCCGCAGGAGGTTCCCCTTCCGGCTGGGGCAAAGTCGTGTTGGCTGACGCAGGTGTGGGAGGCGACTGTCCGGCAGCAAGAGCCATGTTGTCGGCACAGGTTTCGATGCTGCCGGTGGCTTCATCCGAACTGCCTGCGGGCTGTTCGGCGGTTCCCGTTTCAGAAGTCGCTTCCACCGTCACCGTTCCGGCGAAGGGAGCGGGACGCTCATCCGGCTGCCAGATCAATGCTGGTGACATCCGTAGCAGCGTAAAACTGTGCGACCAGCCAGCCTCGCTGTTGACCGTGGCACGCCAAATGGCCTTGCCGTCCGGGGCCGGCTGCAGCATGCCGTGATCCTGCAACACGTTGAAGACGGCCGTGTTGTTCGAGGGGATGCCATCGATGCCTTGTGACAGTAGATGTGCGCGCAGCTTGTCCGAGACGGTCTTGCTCACCAGCCACAAGGCATCCTGTGTCAGCCAGCCGTCCGATGCCTGGGGCTGGTTCAGCTTCAACTCCTCCTTCAGCAAATACCGAAGTCCATCGATGAGCTTGCGCTGCAGGGCATGCTTGGGCGCGGCCATGGCGCGGCTGGGATCGCCCCCCAGCTCCTGAGCCACGGATGCACGATCCGCCTGAACGACGAGCTCGCCCAGCACGCCCGCATGCTCATACTGACCGGCCAGCACATAGAGCAGCGGTGCCCATAGCGCTGGGTAGCTGCTGAGCCAGTCGAGGATGCCGGCATCGAGTAACTGATGGTAGAGCAAGCCGGTGGCTGCGCCATGCAGGCGATACTCTCGGTCGTCCCTGTAGCGGAAGCGATAGGGGTGCAGCAGCGGCCCGTGCCAGGGGTGCCAGACGCGGCCGTCCTCGTACTCGACGTGGAGATCTACCGCGATCTTGCCGATGTCGTGGAGTAACGCAGCATAGGCCGTGGCCGCCGTCCAGGCCTCGGCCTGGGCGGCCTGGTCTTCCGGTGTTGCGCCAGCCGGCAGCAGATGCGATTGCCGCAGCTTGAGCGCGAAGGCGACGATCTCCAGCCCATGGTCGAGCATGCCGCCGAGGTAAGCATGGTGGTGGCTTTCCGACGCCGGGAACATCTGCACCAGTTCGGCATAGCGCTCCAGTGGCACACGGTACAGGGAGGTGAACTGCTTGCGCGAAAGCGAGGTGCGCTGCCAGATGTGCTCCATCAGCTTTCGCCGACGCGGCGTCGCCAGCAAGGACGCGGCCGATTCCGGCCGCGTCAGCCCTTTCGGTGGTGTCGCCGGTGCCGGCTCCGGCAATGGCGGCCGTTTTCGTTGGAACAGAGCGAGCATCGCCGTGACCTGAAATGAGAGCGGGACAGGGCCTTTTCCTTTTCCAGATAGGGCCTTTCCCCTTGCGCCCCATTCCCTTGCCCTTTCCGCCCTTGACCCTTGTTCAAAGCCTTTACATATAGGCGGTAACCAGGTGCCAGACGACAAAGAAACGGATGTTGGGGCAGTCCCCTTTTCCAGGTGGAGCCAGGTGAGGTGGCTCAGCCGCCGGAGGCGGTTACGGCCAGGCCGGCGTCAAGAGCATCGGCCTGCGCGATGAAGTCTTTCGGGCGGCGCTTCTGGAATGTGCTCAGGTTGGCGAACTTCCAGCGCAGTGCGGGCAACTGGTCGGCATGCGGGCATTGCAGCAGTGACCAGTCGGGTTGCGCGCGGGTCAGCCCGCTCAGGAACTGCCGGTGGGCATCGCTGAGTCGTCTCGGTAGCTCATGGCGGAGCCGGGCACGGGTATCGAGCAGGACGTCCAGCGGACAAGCCACCTCGGTCATGCCGACGAAGGCGCGCTCATACTCGCCGGTGATGTCCTTGTCGTTGCCGAACAGCACTTCGTGGGTCGGTCGGTTGTGTCCCGCCAGATAGACCACGAAACACTCGACCATCGCATCGGTCAGGCCACCGCTCTCGAACAACTGCCAGACGTCGAACAGATCCCGAGGGTGCTGGCGATCCAGGGCGGCGACCAGCTTGCTGGCATAAAGCTCGTCCGGAACCAGGGTCGGCACATCGAACTCGACGCCGAACAGATCGCTGGTGCGAGCGCTCAGCGGACTGCGTGTGGCGGGTAGCACGGTGCCGCGAAACACCACATTGACCTCGACCTTCACCTGGCTGCTCTCGTTCTCCGCGATCAGCTTGGTATCCCCGAGATCCTTGCTGCGGATCAGGCGTGTCTGCACGCCGAGGGGTTCGACGCGCTGCGCGATGGCGGCCAGCTCCTGGTTGATGGCCTGCAAGGCCTCGTCTCGCGGCGTCTGCCAAGGCAGGTAGACCACGTCGATGTCCACGGACAGGCGGGGCATGTCCCGCAGGAACAGGTTGATGGCGGTGCCGCCCTTCATGGCGAAGATGTCGTTGTCGAACACGTCGGGAGCGATGTTCAGCAACAGGCGAACGGTGTCGGCGTAGTGTTTATCCATGCGGGTTCAGGCTCAGCAAGGTGCCGTCATCGAGGCGGCTCATCCAGCGCTTGTTGCTGCCGGTACGTACCGGGTACTGCTCCAGCAGCGCATCGACGTCGACGACGCCAGTTTCCCGAGCCCAGGTCAGGAACAGGCGCACGGCCTTGACGCTGGTACAGCAGGCCAGCAGGCGTCCGAGTACATCCTTGCGTGGCGATCGCAGGCCGTCGAACAGATTACGGGCCTCTTCGAGGCTTTCCCGCGGGCCGGTCTCGTAGAGCAACTCCAGAACCGCGCGCTCCGGCACCGCCACCCGCAGGCCTGCTGCCTGCCCCGGCGGCGTGTGCAGGGTCTTGCCGGGGAGCGTATCGTCGGGCCAGTCGAACAGCTTGGCGTTGACGTACCGCGCCGGGAACCGCTGGGTGAACCAGGCTGGCAGCGCAAAGCGGGCGTCACCCCAGAGCACCAAGGTCTCCCGGGAAGCCAGGTTGTGCCGTACCCCCTGCAGTGCCAAGGCGCTCTTGCCCCCCACATGCAGGCCGGCGACCCTCTCCTGCAGGAACCGCAGGGCGCCGCTGACGTCGAAGTCGTCATTCGGGAAGGCATAGACGCCATGCGCCAGACGCACCAACCAGCCGCTTTCCGCGTAGCGGGCGGCCAGTTGGGGCGACACGCCGTAGGATTCGAGCATGGCGAGGTCGAACGGGGCTCCACGAGGAAGCTCCGTCAGCAGCCGCTTGATTACTTGATGCCGCGTATTTACACTCATAGGCTAAATATACGTCACAATCTAATCAATCACCACTCAGAAACAGAACAATGCTTGAAAATTAGCCTCATGATTGAATTTGGTGTATAAATCTAATCATGGATGGCCTCGGATGGCCGAAATCCCGCAGCAGACATGCCGCATTGCTGGCCGCACCGTGGTGGCCACCGGCGCACACTGGAGCAACCATGTAACGCAGACAAGCAGGTGACGATCATGAACACTAGACCCCGTAGCAGTACCGCAGAACGCTTCGGCCGCTGGCTCGGCCGTGGCTGGCGGGGCTACGTGCGTCGCGAACGGCGGGCGGTCGCGTGGCTGGCCTCCGTCGGCGTGCCGAGCGGCGCCGCGACCGCGCTGGTGTGGATCGTCAAGCTCGCCGTGCTGGGGGTGCTGCTCTATGCGGCCTTCTGGCTTGCGCTGCTGCTGGTGTTCGTCACCGCGGCTGCCTGGGCCTCGGCGGCAAACTCCCCGGACGAAGACGCCTGGCCTTTCACCGATATGGACGAGCTTCGCAACACGCCGGGGTACGACCCGAACCTCTACAACGACCACACCCACGTCGATTACAAGGACGATTGAGGTTCGGCTCTACTTGAGCTTCCCACCTGACATGGCTCCGGCGCCTTTACCGCCAGCCTGCGCACCTCCCTTCGTGCCTTCGGTCATACCTTGAATGGCCTGACCTGCGCGAAAGCCGACCCATCCCAGCGACGCGATCCAGAATCCAGGCAGTACCAGGAACATGGCTCCCATGACGAAATTGAGCAGCATGTCGCCGAATGTGTTGTTCAATCCGATCAGGGGATCGAAGTTGGTATGCGGGCGGTTCCATCCGAACCCCCAACCGTAGAGTGCATCGAGGATCGTGCTGTCGATCCATCGAGCCAGTTGCAGCCAAAAGTCGGTGAAGAACAATGCAAACTGGACGACGGTGAGCGTGATAACGGTCTTCAGGTCGTAGGTGCCGATCAGCAAGACGATCGGGATGCAGATCACCAGCGCCATTTTCAGGAACGCCAGCACCATCGGCAGGGCCTGGCGCACGACGTCCATCGCCGGGAAATAGGCAAGCCCGCCAACCGCCATCCCGACATCGCTGGCGGCGCGGTTGATGACGTTGGGCAGCGTTTTGTCGATTTGCCCGCCGTAATCCGTGTAGACGCTGCCCTGGTTGAGTTTCTGCTGGCGCGGTGAGGCAATGGTGCGGATCACCGAGTCATCCACTTCGGTGCGGCTCAGGAAACCGGCCCAGCCGGCCAGACGGTTGAGCAGGCTGGGATCGACCTGATCCAGCAGACGTGCGCGCAGGCCGTTGCCGCTGTCGTTCCACCACTGGCGGCAGGTCGGATAGCCGGCACCGCTCGGCACCTGCGCCAGGCCGGCATCCCGGTTGCTGTCGTAGGCCCATCCATCGCGCGGCGCCCTTGCGCGGTAGGTGTCGTAGTAGCCGGCGTTGTCGAGGTAGAACCGCGAGCCGATCCAGGTGACGTCGTGCATCTGTGCTTCATCGAGATTCGGACGGTTCATAAACAACTTGGCGCGCGCCGGGCCGTAGCAGTCGTGGGTGAAATCGGCGACTTCCTGCGCCAAAACCGGGTCGTCGATGCGTGTGGCATTGATCTCCATACGGATCTGCCGCAGGTCGGTTCCACATGGGATGGCAGCAACCGAGGCCCCGGTGATCGCGCGCGACAGCGCGTGCATGAACGCCCACCACACCGGCACGCGTGCGCTCTGGTTGTTGAGCGTGCTGAACGACTGCGACCAGCCGGTCTCTCCAGGTTCGGGCACGCTCACCTGGCATTGCGCCGAGCGCGCCTGGTCGTACTTGATGGTGTTGAGGTCAACGTCGATGAAGGGGATGCCCGCGAACATCACCACGACGATCGCCACCCAGACACGGTTCTCGATGCGCAGCGAGGACAGCGCGCCTTTATTTCCTTCGTCCGCACCTTCGGCTCGCGCGCGCAGCCATTCCTGGATGATGATCGCCACGAAGGGTATGGCGAACACACCGCTGGAAACGAGCACCGCCCAAATTCCGTTGTGGATGACCCAGCTCAGCAGGGTCAGGTAGTACTCCAGGTAGTCCGTGGTGAACAGCGTCATGTGCCATCCTCCCGCTACGTCGCCTGCATCAGCAGGCTGGCCTCGAGCGCGACGATTCCCACCACGCCGGCGACTTCGGCGCGCAGGAGGCGACGCCTGGCTTCCATGCCGGATTCACGCGCCAGCAGACGCCGACGCATCCAGACCCAGCCGCAGACCGTCGCCCCGTACAGGCACAGCCGCCACAGCAGGAAGAAACCGGAGGTCTCGACGAGCCAGCGCTCCCAGCCGACTACGCTGCCGAGGAAGTGGATGCCCACGATGTTGATGAGCACGGCTGCCGCGAGCAGCAGCATCGCCCACAGCAGCACCTTCGCCACCCTGCGGATGAGCAGCCAGCGCGGCCCCCAGGTCAGGTTCATGGCGTGCTCCCCGGATTGGCCCGCTGCAACTGGTCGAGGCGATCCGGCACGGGGTCACCTTCGTAGATACCCCGGGAGCCCGCGGCCCTGGTTCCATGGCGCTGGATGATCGCCATCGGCGAGTTGTTGGCAAGCGTGCGGCGCAGTTCGAGTTCGGTCTTGAGGTTGGAGATCTCCCGATCCAGCGAGTCGCTTTCCTGGTCGACGGCGGCGGTCGCCAACTGGTTGGCGGCGACGTTCGGCTCCTTGCGCCCGGTCAGCAAGGTGCGCTGCAGCAGCAGAGCCTTCTCCAGCACCGACGCCAGGGCCACTTCCGAAGCCAGGCGTTGCGCCAGCACGTGCTGATCCGGCTCATCGCGCAGCGCCTCGATGACGCCGCGGGTAATCGGCAACGACACGCTGCCTGCCTCGGCAAGGTTCTCGAAGGTGGTGTTGCGCGCACCGCTGATCAACTCCTGCAGCGTTTGCAGCTTGGCGTCGTACTCCTCCTGAATGAGGGGGGGCAGGCCCACGCCGGGAATCGTCTCAGTCTTTGTGCAGGCGTCGCAGGTACGTTGCTCCTGTTCGCCCAGCACCCGCGTGGCCCATTCGACCGCTTGCTGCGGTGAGGCCCAAGTCTGGCAGGCCAGGCTGTTGCAGCTCGCCGGATCGATGGCCGACGTATCGGTCGCGTTGCGCCCGTTCACAAGGTTGTAGCCCGCGCGCGTCACGTCGCCCATCACCTTGATCGACGGCTGACCGGCGCCGCCGGCGTTACTGCCGCCGACCCACGGCACACCGTCATTGCCCCGGCGCGTCTCGGCCTGCTCGACGGCTGACACCGCATCCGTGCTCGACACGGCATCACGCAGCGCCATGCCTTCGGCCATCTGGCTCCAGCCCAACTGGCCACCGGCCATGTCCGCCATGCGTTCGGCCATCGACCGGCAGGTCAACTTGGAGCGATCGAAATCCAGCCTTGCCTGGAGCACACCATTGGTCAGCAGGTTGTAGAGGCCGGGGTCCGCTCTCTGGATGATCAGCGCGGGGAGCGACGCCACGGCGCTGGTCGCGCTCTGGATCACGTTGCTCATGATGTTCTGAAACCCATTCGTCAGACCGTTGAGCTGGTTCTGGATCGTGGTGCTGATGCTCATGTCGCCGCACACCAGATTGCTGTTCCACCCAACCCCGACACCGAGGGAGCGCATGCCGGCCGCACCGCTCATCGAGACGGCGTTGCCACCGCCGATCGAGTACATGACCTCGTCGCCGATCACGCTGCCGCTGGTCTGGAAGCCGCCGCTCTGGGCGAGCGCCAGCCCGCTGGCAACGGCCAGTGCGCAGGCCAGCGCGCCAGGCCGCCAGAGACGTGAGGGGCGGTCGTGCGGCGTCGTCAGCTCGGAATGCTTCATGGCGGAACCCTCAATTGAAATCCACGCTGCCGAGGAACACCTGTCCGCGACGCTGGCAGCAGCTGTACGGGCGCCACAGCGCCCACGCGTAGTCACCCTGTTGCGCCTGTGGCAAGTGCCCGGCATGGGGAAACACGGTGCAGGTGTTGGAAAGGCGCGGCGTCAGCCGCTGCCACTTGCCGGTGCTGGCATCGCTTTCGATCAACGCGCCGGCCGGCCAGTAGCCGTCTCGCGCGTTGGCCATCAGCGGCTGGTACACATGCAGTTGGCCGCGCCGGGTTACGACGTCGCCGGCGCGCTGGGCGACGACCGCGCCAGCCTTGTAGTCGTCGGCCTGATGCAGGAAGCCGCCCCTGGGATAGACGTTGCCCCACAGGTTCAGCCGGGTGCGGGTGCCGATCTCGCGCATGCCGGGAATCAGCGACTCGGGATACACGGCTTCGGGCATGTTGTAGCGCCAGGCCAGCGTGTCGAAGGTGCTGAGCAGGTACGGCATGAACGCAGTGCCAGCACCCTGGCAGATGTAGCCGGACGCCGAGGCGAACTGGCTGAACACCTGACCGCCCGGATGGCCAATGACGTCGGCGTTCTTGAATTTCGCCAGGTTGTTCTCGTGATCCTCGTTGGTGGTGCCGTCACCGCCGGCCTGAGCCGAGGGGGTGGGCGGGCTCATCGGCCGCACTTCGATCCACGGGTTCTGCCCAGTATTCGAGTAGCTCGATACCACGGCGTCGGGAACGTAGTGCCTGACCTTGATGGAGGTGCGCACCGAGCAGCCCGACAGAGAGCAGTACAGCCAGTAGCAGATCCCGGTGACGCGATATTCGAGGCAGTCCGGCGACAGGGTTGAGGAGATGATGGTGGCGGTGTTGAGGGCGAAGCTCGACGTGGCGCTGCACAGCAGCACGGCGGCGGCTCCAAGCCGCAGGCGACGGGGAATCATGGCTGCTCCTCCCGGTAACGCTCGATGCGGGCCAGCGCCTGGCCGAGGTCGCTCACCCCGTAGACGACGTAGCGCTGATCGACGATCACCGCCGGAATGCTGGTGATGCCGAGGCTCCAGGCATCGGTCACGCCCTGGTAGGCATCACGGATGCGCTGTTGCAGCGCCTGTCCGCCATCGTTCAAACGTCGCTGCACGAACGCCGCGGCCCGCTGCGGGTCGTTCGGCAACCCGGCCGACAGATCCGCCTCGATGGCCTGCGCCGCGTCGAGTTGGATGACGCGATCCGCCGCCTGGGCACCTGCCACCGGGTTGCGGGCGTCCGTCACGATCCAGATCTCCGCAGCCATGACGTTGCCGGCAAGCAGTAGCGCGGGGAGGGCCAGCGTCTGGCCAAGGTGTGCAAGAAAGGCGTGCATGGCTTCGTGTCTCGGGGTGAATCGACCCCGGTAGTCGAACCCATGAGGCAGATGCGCACCACGAACAATGCGCACTGTGGCAATCCCTGTTTTCCGGTGATGCGAGGGAAACGAAAAAGCGCATGGACCTGGGGACAGGCCCATGCGTGGGATGCGGCTTGGCGGACGCGATTCTACGCCGCTACAGCAAGCCATTCTCGGCAAAAGAGTACGGTCGGCCCTCGCCGATGATGAAGTGATCCAGCACCCGGATGTCGATCAGATCCAGAGCGTCCTTGAGTCGGCGGGTGATCGCGCGATCGGCTGCACTGGGCTCCGAGTTCCCCGAGGGATGCTGGTGCGCGAAGATGACGGCGGCGGCATTGGCTGCCAGCGCACGCTGGACGACCACCCGGGGATAGACTGATGCGCCATCGATCGTGCCGCGGAACAGCGGCTCGTACGCCAGCACCTTGTGGCGCGTGTCGAGAAGCAGGACGGCGAAGATTTCGTTGGGCTCGCCGACGAGCATCAAACGCAGGTAGTCGCACACCTCGCTCGGATTCCGCAAGGCGGTACCCGCCTTGAACATGCGTCGCTCCAGCAGCGCGATGGCCTGTTGAACGATCCGGTCTTCGTGCGTATCGACGACAACGGGATCGTGTTCCAACTCGGTATGGGAGTCTTCGAGGGTCAGTACGTCGGTCATGGGAACCTCCAGTAGATGAACGGAGGCCCCCCACGGAGGCGGAACCTCCATGGGCGTGACGAAATGAAAAAACCACACATCCACCAGCGCGGACGCTGGCCGTTCGCTTCGGGATGCGTTGCGAACGACGGTCAGCGCAGCAGTGCTGCGCCGTAGCCTCGAAGACCTCGGCTACCTGGGCATGTCGCCATCTTCGATGGCGGACAAACCTGCGGCGTGCGCCGGAGCGGTATCCGGTGCATCACCCATCAGCAGATCCATCGCGGACAGTAGCGCATCGCCCTCGACCGGCCCCTGCAGCAGCAACGACCGGCCGCTCTGGCGATCCTCCAGGCGCAGGCTGGGGGTGGCGGTGATGCCGGCGTGCGTGCCCTGTTCGGCCTGGGTGCGCACGACGGCCTGCGGGCGCTCGCTGTCCAGGCAGTCTCGCAACGCCGGCGTCAGCCCCGGAAAGCGACGCCCCTCGGGGAGCCCCTGGCCGCCGCTGCGTGTGTGCTGGTACAGCCAGCCGATGGCATCGAAGAACGCACCATGCCCGCCGGTTTCGCCCGCGCACTCGGCCATGCTGGCCAGCGCTGAGGCGACCGGCTCGTGCGCCGCCAGAGGCAGGTGATGCCATTGCAGGCTGACGTCGGCCTGCTGGCCGATCCAGCTCTTCAGGCCCGGGTAGTAGTCCTTGCAGAACGGACATTCCAGGTCGGCGTAGAAGGTCAGCACGAAACGGGCATCGGGCTGGCCGTGGCGCCACGGCGGGCCGGCCGGGTGCTGCTCGGTGGTCGGGGCCGGTGTGGCGTCTGACACCTCGCGCTGCACCACGGTGAGCAGCGCGAACAGCAGCAGCGCCAACATGCCGACGGCGCAGGCCAACAGGCGCAGACAGCGGCGACGGCGGACGGACAGTGGTGGGGTCGTTGAGCGATGGACAGGCATGGCGGGCTCCGGCCGTCAGGAAAGCAGATCGGCATAAGGCAATGGCTCGATGCCGCGTGCGCGGTCGATGTCCTCGGACACCTTGAGCGCGGCCTCCAGCTCGTTGACGCCAAACTGCTGCATGAGGCGGTATCGCTCGGCTTTCTCTTCAGGCTCGGTCTGGGCCAACGCCAGGTACAGGCTCGGTGGTACGGCCCTGAACAGCACCTCCATCGACTTCGACAAAATCACCCCCTCGGTGAACTTGCCGGCCTCCTTCCTGGCCGACAGCATCAGCGCCTTCTGCGCGGGCGAGAGTTCGCGGAACCGGGCGATTTTTTCCACCTCGTCCGGGGGCATCGACAAACACAGCCACCACTCGATCATGTTGAGCATCGGCTCTGCGGCCTTGGGCAGATCGTCGATGTTCTGTGTCGCCAACCAGTACCAAGCGCCCAATTTTCTCCACATCTTCGTCACCTTCACCACATACGGCGACAGCAAGGGATTGCGCGTGATGATGTGGCCTTCATCGGTCACGTTGAGGATTGGCCTGCCAAGAAACTGGTCGCGTTCGGCAATGTTGTTGACGGTGTTGATCAGCGAGATATAGGCGATCGAGAGCTGGGCGTTGTAGCCCTCCCTGGCATAGGTGGCGAGGTCGACGACCGTGATGTCCACTTCCGGCCAGGGCGTGCCGGGGCGGTCGAACATCTCGCCGTCCGAGCCCTGCGTGAAGATGTCCATGGCGTCGGCCATCTCCAGCAAGCGCGTGCGCCGGGTATCGGGCAGCGTCGTATCGTGGCCGCGCTCGCGCAACGCATCGCGCACATCGCGCGTGAGCACATCGCGATCTGCCGCGACGCACTGGCGGGCGGCATCGAGAATGCACTGCCGGATCAAACTGCGGTCGGCGCGGGTCATCCGCGCCTCTTCTTTATCCTCGCCTCCGGTGATCATCAGGCGCGCGGTAATCTCCAGCTCGCCCAGCACGTCGCGCTGTTCGTCTGTATCGGTATTGGCGGGATCGTCTGGCTGTTCTTCGTCCAGCGCATCGGCGTCCAAGGTCTGTACGTCGCTGGGCGTTTCGATCAGCCGACGCGCATCGGCGAACGGGGCAAGGCTCACCCCCGAGCCGGGTGCGAGCTTGACCCGATTCACCGTCAGGCCCAGCCGTGCGGCGAAATCTGCCAGCAGACCAAACGAGTTCCCGGCCTCGACGATGAACATCCTCGGGCGATAGATCGCGGCGACCTGGTTGAGAATGTTGTTCAACGTGGCCGACTTGCCGCTGCCGGTGGGGCCAAACAGAAACAGATGGGCATTCATCTGCCTGTCCAGCCTGTTGAACGGGTCGAACGTGATGACGCCGCCCCCGCGGTTGAACAGCGTGATGCCGGGCCGGCCCGTACCCCGACTGCGCCCCCAGGCTGGCGACAGGTTCGCCGCGTGCTGCGCGAACATCAGTTGCGTGTACCACTGCTTGCGGTCGGCACCGGGGTTGTAGACGCAAGGCAGCCAGCGCAGATAGGTGTTGAGCGGGGCGACTTCGTCCTCTTCGCGAACCGGTTGCAGCCCGGCGTTGAGCATCACGTTCGCAAGCTGTAGGCCACGCCGGTCCAGCTCGTCCTCGTTGTCGCCGGACAGATAGAACGCGAGCGAGCCGCGATAGAGCTTGTGGGCGCTGCCGATCAGCGAACGTGCTTCCTGCACGTCCTGCAGCGCCTGTTCCGAAGCCAGGGTCTCGCCCACAGCCTTCTTCGCCAGGTGATTGAGGTGCGCTTCAAGCACGTCCTGCGGTGTGGCGACCAGCGTCAGGCACATCACGGTGCCCTCGGGCAACTGATCGAACAGCGTGTTGATCGCGTCGCCCTTGCGCGTTTCGCCGGTGAGATGGCCTGTGGAAGGTGGCGTGCGCAGGCGGTCGGTGACCATGACCCGGTGTGGTACGCCGTCGAAGTACCACAGCCCAGACTCGGCATCCGAGCGTGGCTGGCCGAAGAACAGCCGCTGCGAAAAGTCCCTGCCACTGGCCAACTCGATCTCGTCGGGCTCCGACGCCTCCGGATAGGCTGCCAGCCGGTAGAAGCGTTCGCGATCCTGTGCCGTCGGCCCGAGCATGGTGGGCCTGGGGTTGAACCAGCGCAGCAGCCAGTCGTGGATCTGCGGCGCTCCCATCCTGCGCGTCTGGATGCCGGCATTGGCCAGGCCGCCGATCAGGCGGTCGCACACAACATTCAGCGCCTGCTCGGGCGTCTGGCCGCGGCGGCCGGTCTGGCCTGCGGCGCGGCGATAGACCACCATGCGCACGCGCCGGTTCTGGCCGCGCCACGGCAGGCGGGTGACCACGCTGTCCTTGAATAGGCCGCCGGATTTGGAGACGGCGCGCAGGTGGTGGGCGAACGAGGCCAGGTAGAACTCGGTGAAACGGCTGCCCTCGGCGCGCGGCTGGACGTAGCCACGCAGCGTGTCCAGGTACTGGTCGAAGTTGGCTTCGTCCTGGGCATAGAGCTGGAGCACCCACGGGTTGGCATCGAGCTCGTCGAAGCTGTCCTGCAGAGCGTTTTCCAATGCGTCGCGTGCTTGCGCCAGCCAGGCGGCCTCGCGGCCTTCGGTGCCCAGCGGCGTCAGCTCGAAGAAGGCGGCAACCGAGACGCCGTCCTCAAGCAGCATGCACTGCGAGTCCGGCAGATACTCGACCCACGGCAGCAGCGCGACGAATGACGGCGCCACGTCATACAGCGCCTGCTCGTCGGCGGCCGTGGCCGGACGCTCGTGCGCGACCGCCGCGCCGGGTTCGGAAATGCCGGCTTCGCGCAGTGCGCGCACATGGCGCGTCCAGTCGTCCTGCCGATCGTCGGTCGGTGTGGCATCGTCGGCGGCACGCCGGCGCCAGGGCAACGACAAGGCCATCAGTACGCCTCCGTGCGTTCGCCGGGCATGGCGTACTGCACCCTCTGGTACAGGGGGAACACCGTGCTGTAACCGGGCACCGGCACGGGATCGGTGCCGGCAAGGTGCGGGAAGACATACATGACCAGATCCGGGTTGGGAAGCCGTGGAAACTGGTGGTGGATCTCGTTGGCCGCCGTGCGCGTGTAGCGCATCTGCTCAGCGGGCGCGGCCTGCACATCCGCATCCGTCAGCGGCCGGCGCAGGCTCTGGCGCGCATCCAGCAACTGACGGCGGGCGACCTGGCCGCTGCCGCCGTCGCCGGCCTGCTGGTGCCAGATGTCCTGCATGGTGCGGCCACCGTGCGGCATCAGCTCCTCCTTGCTGGTGGCGCAGCCGGCCAGCACCGTCGCGACCGCCACCAGCAGCAGCGGCCTAATCCAGATCGAGTGCATGCGCTTCTCCTGCTCGATGGTCGACGCGGCGGCCTTCGGGCTCGTAGTCGATGTGAAGGGGCTTTTCGAGATGGATGGCAACCTGGGCGCCGGGCTGGACATACACTGCGGCGAAGGCCTGCCCGTAAAGACGGTTCACCCACTGCGACATGTCCTGCACGCCGCCGGCGAGGATGCGTCCGACCGCTTCGTTGGTGCTGATGCCAACCGTGCCGATCGACCCATCGGCGCCGACATACGACATCTGGCCGCTGTCGGAATCGATCAGTGAAGCGACGCCCGCGCCGGCAGCGGTGATCAATGCCTGGGTGCCCAGGTATTGCTGTGCGTTGCTGCGCCGTGCGCCACTGACGCAGGGAATCCCATACGGGTCGCTGATCCAGCCCAGGCCATCCTGCTGGTTGTTCTGCTGGCTGCTGCGCTCGCTGTCCTCGGGGATCGTGCGCACGGTGCCATCATGAAAGACGAACGTGATCGAACGGACCTGCCCCCTGACGCACGACAGGGTCCAGTCGCCACTGGCCGTGCCGCTGAACACTGCGCCGGCGACGTCGGGGATATCAATGCCATTCGCGGTCAGGTTGTCCTCCCCGACGAGGACTTTGAACGGGAACGGATCGTTCACGGTGCCATCGACCGGCACGCGGCCAATCAGCGCGGTCATCGCGACCGAGCCCATCAGGGTGGAGTTCGTCGGCACGGTGTAGACCGCCCGGGCCGTCTGGACGCCGGCTGCCCTGGCGCCGGCATCGGCCACCTGTTCGACGGTGGCCTCCAGCGTCTTTTGCGCCGGCCCGAAGCTGGTGGGGAAGCTCAGGCTCGTGCCTGCGCGCCCATCGGTCTGCCTCGCGTCGTCCGGCTCCACCCAACGGATGCCGCCCTCACCGGCAAAGCCATCGCCGTCGCCCTCGCGCAGACCCAGCCCGACGGGCAGGTCGGAGTGGTCTGTGCTGCCGATGTTCTCCAGCCGGCGCTGCAGATCCTGCAACAGGCCTTCGGTCTGCCGGCGCTCGCCGACCAGCCGCTCCTGGTCGCGGCGCAAGGCGGTGCGTTCGGCTTCCAGGGCCGTGTCGATACGCTGGTCGATCGCGCTTTCGCGCTGGCGCAGGCGCTGGTTCTCTTCGCGCTGGGTGCGGTTGTCCGCCGTCGCCGTCTGCAGTTCGGTGCGCAACTGCCGCACTTGGGCCACCAGGGTGGCGACGGTGTCGCGGGGCGTGTCGCCCTCGATGCCGAGCGCCTGCATTTCCTCGGCGGTGAGCTGTGGATCGGCATCGGCCATGGGGCGAGGCTGGTCGCCGCCACCGGAGAACAGCCGGATGCCGAAGAACAGCACCAGCAAGGCGACCGGCAATACCAGCCACTTGAGCAAGCCATTACTGCGCATCGCCGGCCTCCTTGTCGTCGTGACCGGGGACGGCCTGCGGCAGCAGCGCCGTCGGATCGAAGCGGTGGACCGCCGGCAGCAGCGACTGCGGCAGGCCGCGACCGCGCGTGACCAGATACAGCACCGTGGTGTCCTCCGGCGTGCCGCGCGGACCGAGCGTCGGATGCTGGAAGGTGGCGGTGAGAAAGTCCCCTTGCAGCGCGCGCGGATCGAGGTCGATCCAGCCGCTGCCGGTATGGGTCAGCCGCACGGCGGTGACCCACTGATCTTCCAGCCGCCATGCCGCCAGCGCCTCGGCATGCACCGGCAGGGTCGGCAGCAAGGTGTCCAGCGACAGGTCGCGGCGCAGGTTGACGCGCATGATGCCCGGCACCGGTTCCACGGTGCGCAGCGGCGCGTACAGGTTCTGGGCTGCGTAGCGGGTCAGCACCACCGCCACCGGGGTTTCGCGCCGCGGCGAGCGGGCCTGATCCGGAGCGGGTGCAGCCGCTCCGGGCGCTTGCGCCTGGCCGTAACGCTGCGGCGTGGCGTTGCCCTCCACGATGCGCACCGGCTCCAGCGGCGGCTCGCCGTCCTGGGCGGGCTCTGCGGCGATGTCCAGCAGAATCAGCGCGCCGCTGTCGGCATCCTGCAGTTGCAGCCGCGTGGGTTCGATCGGTTCGCTGGCGCGCAGGTAGATCGCACCGCCGGCACTCTGCACACGCAGCCGGTCGCCCACGCTGGCCGGCACGCCGACGCGCACGTTGCGATCCACGAACACGATGCGCTCCTCACCGACCTGCAGCGGCACGGCCAGCGGCAGACGCTCCCAGTGCATGATCTCCACGGCATGGGCCATGGGCACCAGTACGCAGGCCAGCATGCCCAGCCAGACGAGAAGGCGGCTCTTCATGGGGAGTCTCCTTGCAGGCCCAGATCACCGCGGGCCGGGGATTCGGGCGTGGACGCAGCGATGCGCTGCGGCGCACCGTCGTAGCAGTCCAGGACGAGGCCGAACGGGTTGCGTGCCGGATCGACGTCCGAGCGCGCCACCTTGATCGGGTAGCGCACCAGTGCGCGCTTGACCTGTTCCGGCCCGTGGTATTCGTCCGCACTGAGATCGAGCGTCACCACCCAGTTGCGCTCGGAAACCGTGCGCACGCGCGCGGACGGGTTGTCGCCGTAGCCGCGCCCGGGAATCTCGTACACGCCGCGCACCCGCTGGCGCAGTTCGCCGGTGCTGCGGCGGTAGTCGTAGTCGGCCTGCAGGAAGGCGCGGCAGGCAGGCGTGAAGTACGGCGAGAGCGCATGCAGGTTGCGCGCATAGTCCTCTTCACCATTGCTGGGCCAGCGGTGCAGCTGCTGCCACACATAGAAGGTGAACGCATAGACGCTTTCCGGCGGCACGTCCCACCACGGGCGGGTGCTGCCCGAGCGCAGATCGGGCGGCACGTGAATGGTCAGGTCGCGTGGCGCGCTCCACCATCCGCCACCCATCACCAGCGCGATCAGCAGCAACGCGCCGGCCCCCAGCCGCAAGGTCTTGATATGCGCCTGCAGGTGCGCGACTTCGTTCCGGAAGCGGCTCATCACGCAGCCCTCCGGTTCGACCAGCGCCCCGAACGCGTGATCAGCACATGCCCGCCGATCCAGCCGGCTACCAAGGGATAGCGGGTCGCGATGCGCCATTGCAGTTGGCGGTACAACCAGGTGTCGGGTCTGCCGCGTTTCTGACGGCGCAGGATGCCTCCGCCGATGAACACGCCGAAGGCGATACCCAGCACGATGAAGGTGGGCGCGATCGCGATGGTCGAGAACAGCCAGGACAGGGGCGCGCCGACCAGCAATCCGGCTGCGCCGGACAGGCCGCAGCAGATCCACAGCTCGTCCGCCGTCAGGCCGCGCACCACCACGGGATGCCGGTTGAGCCGGTGCGGAAGGAACATCACGGTGCCGTCCGCACGGATGTGCTGATGCTCGGACATGGGCGCGGCCTCAGAGAATCCCGGTCGCTTCGGTGAGCAGCCAGATACCGATGACCAACAGCACCGCGCCGATGGCTACCGTGAGTCCGAACTGGCCCCAGGTCTTCCTGCCCGTGTGGATTTCCGCGTAGGTGCCGTAGGCGTGGTAGCACACGCCAATGAACATCGACGCCACGACCAGCAGTGCGACCAGGAGCACGATGTCGTAGCCGTAGTTGCGAATGGTCTCCATGATCCCGCCGCCGGTGCCGCGCGACGGATTCTCCAGTTGCGGCAGGCCCTGTGCGAACGACAGCGCGGGCAGCGTGGTGAGGCTCAGTGCCAGCGCGGCGCGCCGGGCGAGACAGATGCGGGGGAAATGAGCGGTTTTCATGGTCTGACCCTTGTGGTTAGGAGAGGAGGAAAAAAGTCAGCACCAGGTACATCGCGAGAAAACGCACGACGACGCCGAGGAACTGACGCTGGTTGAGCTGGTTTTCCGCCCAGCCGACGTAGGCGGTGCGAATGGCCCAGGCCCCCCACAGCAGCAGCACCGCGAACACGAGGCCGACGATCACCGTCGCCATCGCGGCGGGTGCGATGCTGCTGTTGGCCTGGAAGGCGCTGATCTGCGCGGAGGTCATGGCTGGGCCTCCGGTGCCGAGAAAACGTCGGGGGCGGACTCGTTGCGGTAATCGCCGCTCAGTACGGCGGGGTCGCGTGGCTGGGCGCGAGACGGCGCGAGGTGGAACTGGATGCCGGCGCGCACGCGCGCGAGGTCATCGAGTAGACGTGGGTAGTCGAAGTGGTAGCGCTCGCCCGCTGTGATCGGGGTATTCGCCGCACTCTGTGCGACGAAGCGTTCCAGCGCGTCGAGCTGGCGCAGGGCCGCAGCCAGCTCCTGGCGTTGGGCTGGCGTGCCGGCATGGGCCGCCAGCGGCGGGCTCGCCGTCAGCGCCATCAGCAGCAGGGCGGCCACGCCGCGATGCGCGGCGTGGCGTGGAAACGAAAACACCATCGCGCCATTCCTCGGTTCGATCAGCAATGGCTCGATCGTGGCGAGGCAGGCGCTTCAAGACCGCAAACAATGGGTACTGCGAACTGACCGGATTGATGGATGCCAATACCGTTGGTGCCAGCTTGCGATATCCTGCGATCAGCATTAGATCAAGGGAAAATGTATGGGGTTAAAGGCCGAGCTGAAAGCTCTCGTAGATGAGTTAGATCAAATACACAAGGGGGCCACGCCATGGTCCGAAGAACCTGGAATTCCTGATTTCGTCACTGCCGAGAATGGTATGCAGCGGTTCTTCACAAGGAAGGCAAGAGAGGCACTTGGGCAATTCTCCAGCACCCTCCATCAGAATCGGCCCCAGAAGTCAGTGAAGATTGAGTCTGAGGCCTATCAAAAGGTAGTCCGTCAGACCGTTGCCGACTTGCATGCTGCGGGTGAGCTCTTAGGATTTGATGAATGCGATCAGGGCGGGCTTCTTCCAAAACTGAAGTTACTCATTGAGGAACGACTCGCAAGCATCGCCAACGAGCACACGCACTATTTTCCTGCCTGGACCCTGGGCATGGAGAGGGTTTCTCCTTTCTCCCTCGGCCCGGTGACATTCTTGAATAGATCCGACTGGATAGATTCGGTCGACTTCCCTCAGTACGGAAAGGATCACTATCTGAACCAACCAGAGGCGAACCACCGCTGGAAGGAAATTCTCAAGGATGCCTTGCAGAATCCCAATGATGGCTCCTCCATCGAAGGGCTGGCCAACGCCGTCTACAGTGCGATCGTCGGATGTCCGGCCTTGGTCAAGGTAACAGTCCGTGGCTATGAGCGTGAATTCTCACGCAAGTTGGCGAGGTTGGTTGCCAAGACAGCGCTTGACGCTATCTCTCTTGGCTTTGGGGCCCCCGAGTGCTTCTTGCAACAGGCGCTTCAAGACGAGCGTCTACCGCCTGCCGGTAGCGATCGCCTGGTCGAAACCAAAGGATTTCTGTGGTTGCCCGGAAGCTCGCTTGGGAAGCGTATTACTTCGCAACCTCCCGAGCGAGTAAGGCAAGCGTTGGATGACATGACGTCTATTATTCCGGCATTCGCGGCGATCCTTGATGGGTTGCTTGATCCATCGAGTCACCCGCATCCCAAGCTTGCCAATCGATGGGCTACTGCGCTGGATTGGTTCGGCGAAGGCAATCGTGAATCAAGTGATGCCATAGCGCTGGCGAAGCTCGGAACCTGCCTAGATGTACTGTGCTGCGGTGGCAAGAACGATGGTATCCGTGAAATGGTCATCCATTTAACTGGTACGAGTAGCGAAACTCAGGTAGTACGGGGCAACCGTCCTCGCACACTGAAGCAGTTGGTCAAGGACATCTATGACCACGGTCGATCGCAGATACTGCATGGCACACACTACGACAGGCTGGAATCATTCGCCGCAGAGCGCCAGTATGCCACCTACCTCGCACGGATCGTGTTGATTGAGTGCGCAGTGCGGTTACAGCACTATGGTGGTTCAGATGAAGACAAGGCGTTCAGAACAATATAGCTACAGGTACTTTTTGAAGCTCCCCGCAGTCAGAGATACAGCCAGTCCCAGTAAGGCGGCGCTGGGTAACAGAATCAGCAGTGGATGCACCGAGACCGGCATCGCCAAGTAGATCACCCAGGGCAGTATCGCCAGTGGCAGTAGCGAGGCTTTCGCGCGATGGTAGACGAAGCCCGATTCCCGGCCGGCGCCGAACTTGCGCACGTCGCGGCGCACCAGTCCATCGACCAGACCGACGAACACTGCCGTGAGCACCAGCGGCAGTGTCAATACCAGAACCAGCAGGCGCACCATAAAGGTCAAGGTGATGAAAGCGGCGGCAATCAGATAGCGCTCGGCCCAGACATAGACTTGGCTGATGAAGTAGCGGAAATCACGGGATTGTCCTTGGCCCGGCGCGCGGGCGCGTTCTGCGGTATCGTTCATCTTGTCGAGCAGCCCGGTCTTGACGAACACCCACTCGTAACCCGTCTCCACCAGGCGGTGCGCGGTGCGCCCTGGCTCCTGCACGATGGCGCTGCGCGTGAAGTGATTCGACAGATGCCCCAGCTCGTACTGCAGCATCGATTGCGCATGGCGCCAGCCCTGGTCCTTCCAGAACAGGTGCATGCCCACGCACTCGATCAGGATCGACAGCATCAGCGAGGCGATCAGTACCCCGAACAGGCGCAGCGGCAAGGAGATCGCAGTGGCGATCAGGCCCTGCCGGCGCTGTTGCTGCCGCTGCGCAGTGGATGCCGGGTCGCTCATGGCGTGTGCTCATCCAGGCCCGTGTCGCCCGTGACGTTCGCGGGAGGGTCGCTCGCAATGGGCGCTTCGTCGAGCAAGTCGTCGGGCAAGGGGCCATCCTGCAGCATCGGCGACCCCAGGTTCTCCCACCAGTGCGCAGCCTCGGTGTAGTGCTGGCGCATGTACCCCGCGAGCTGCTGCAGATCCTCCGGCATGGCCTCATCAGGGTCGGCCGCCGGCAGCGGCATCCTGACCTTCCACAGCTGTCCGCCCTGCATCAGGGCGAAGCATTGACCCTTCGGCAACGCTACGACATGAGAGGGCTCGATCATCGGCACGCTGGACATGCTGATGCGGTCTTGCGTGTTGCTGGTGAAATCGGTTGAACCGCGGATCTCCGAACTATCGGTCGCACCGCTGACGATGGTCGTGGTGTAGACCTCCACCTTCGGCAACTGCCTGGTCAGCAGTTCGGCGGTGGCGGTTTCGCGCACCCTCAACATGAACACATTGTTGAAATTCCCGACGACCTGACCGGCTTTGGCCCTATTGCCGATGCGCGCCTCGATGTCGCTCAGGGTCTGCGTGTAAGCGGTGATCTGGAGCCCGGCGCCGCCCCCCTTGTTGATCATCGGAATGAACTCGTCGCCCATCAACTCATTGAATTCATCCGCGTGAACATTGATCGGCACCTTGGTGTTCGCGGAGGCCCACGGCAGACCATCGTCGATACCGTGTTTATAAATGTGGCCTGCGACGGAAACCAAGTCACTGAACATCGAATTGCCGACCGCCGCAGCGACTTCGGCATCAGAAAGCGCATCCAGGCCGACATAGACAATGGCGCGCTTCCGGATCACCTGCATCCAATCGAAAATAGGACGGGGATCACCGAGGTCCGAGTAGTTCGGGGCCAGCAACTGGGCGACCTTGCCGCTGGTGAGCTTTTCCAACAGAGGCAGCAGCGAGGCGACGATCTTGTCGAAATACGTCTTGTCGTACCGGACCGCCGAGCGCAGGCCGTCGAGCACCGGATCGTAGTTGCGCGCCTGGCTGAGGTACTGCTCCAGGGCCACGACACGCTTCTCGCGTCCGATCATGTTCCTGGGGATGTTCTTCTCGTTGAGCTTGGCCTCGATCTGGACGATGACTTCCCAGGCCTTCGGCTCGGTGCGGGCGAAGAAATGCGCGGCGTACTCGATGAACAGCGCATCGATGTTGATCACATGACGCTGGATCAACAGATAGTCCGGACGTTGCCCCAGCTCGATCAGCGCCCTGGCAATGACATTGACGAATCTCCAGGCAAATTCGCGAAAGGCCGCGCTGTTGCCTTCGCCAGAAAGCTGGCCGGCGATGCGCGTTGCGACCTCGCTGATGCGGCCGAACCGTCCCACGGCGTTATAGCGCGCGCTGATATCGGGCCAGCCGAGATGAAAGATATACAGCTCGTTCTCGCGGCCGGCGCGCTTGGCCTCGACGTACACCCGCTTCAGGAGATCGGCATCACCCTTGGGGTCGATGACGATGACGACTTCATGCTCGCCCGCAGCGTTTTGCCGCCGGATGTCCTGGGTCACGAACAACTCGGCGAGCCGCGTCTTGCCCACGCGTGTCGTGCCCAGCACCAGAGAGTGTCCGACGCGTTCGCCCAGCGGCAGGCTGACGTCGACTTCCTCGGGTTCGATGCCGTGCAGGCGCGGCAGGCCGCCTACTGGCGGCAAGGGGCGCACGGGGTTGAGCGGCATGTCCCAGCTGGTGAGGCTCGACAGGCGCGAAAGTGGAAACGGCGCGAACTCCAACCGTTCCTCCAGGCGTCGCGCCAGCTGGTAGGCCGGTGTCGGTTCGACGTAGCGCCGGAACTCGGGCCGGTACGTCTGCATCAGCCTGTGCGTGTGCTTCTGTTCCCAGCGAAAGCCTTTGCCGATGAACAACCGCTGCTGGCTGACCGGCACGTCGCGGCTTGTCATGACGTAGCGCGGCAACCTGCGGATGTTGCGGCGATAGCGCAGAGTCACCTGCGCGTCGCGCCAGCGGATCGCACCGAAGGTGGCGAACGCCAGCGCACTGCCGATACCCATGGCCGGGCTCAGCGCGAGCGACCACGGTGCCACCAGGCACAGAAACGCGGCGCCGGCGCAGACCGCCACGGTGTACAGCTCCACCGCGGGGCGCAGCAGAACTTCGACGGGCTGCGTCTGCGACATGGCGTCATTGCTCGATGCCGGTGGCCGTGACCAGCACCGGGTAATGCCGCAGGCCCAGGCGTTCGGCCAGATCGTCGGCGGACATCGGCGACAGATTCAGGCCGGGCGCGATTGCACGCAGTTGTGCCAGCGCCTGGGCCGTCTCGACATTGACCACCAGGCCCCAGGCGTTGCGTTGGCGCAGCGTGTCGGCGTGCTGACGCAACCAGGCTTGAGAGGTCGCATCGTCACCGACCAGGAAGAATGGTTGCAGTCCGGGGGCCTCGATGACGCGGCGGGCAACCGTTCCCGGCGTGAGCCTGGCACTGCGCACCGGCAGCATGGCCGTCTCATCGACAGCGGCGGTTGGTGCCTCGGGAATGACGATGGAGGGGAGTGGCTGACTCGTGGCGCGCGGCTGCAGGTCGAGCGCTTCGTAGTACGGCAGCGCGGAAGCGCCGCCCCGGTCTTCCACCACGATCAGGGGCGGCGTGGCACGCACCGCGCTCATCGGCACGGTGGCGAGCATTACGACAAGAAGGCCGTGCGTGGCCCGGATGGATGAGGTCATCGGCTGTTCTCCTGGCGGGGCGCGTGTGCGGCGGTCTGTTGCGGGCCGAGCACGCGCTGGAGGTATTGTGAAACGCTGCGCCGGTAACGCGCCGCGGGCGCGCCGCCAGCCGGTCGGTGGTAACGCCCGACCGCCAGCAGCCAGTCTTCGCCGGGGGTGTGCTGCTCTTTCAGGATGTCGGCGGCGATGCGCAGGTTGTCGTAGGGGTCGAGCAGATCGCAGGGCTGGCGGTAGCGGTGCTGCTGGTAGCCGAGGTTGATCTGGCCCAAGCCCACGTCGATGCGCGTGGGGGGCACCTCGCGCAGCGCCTGGCGCACGCCCGCACAAGCCTGCGCGCGCGTGGCGTAGCGGCGCGACTGGCCGGCGACATTGAGCGACCAGGGCCACGGCACGATGCGATCGTCCCGGCGCACGCCGCTTTCCTGCAGCGCCACGGCATAGAGCACCGTCGAAGGAATGCCGGCGCGCTGGGCCGCCAACTGGTAGGCGGGCGGCGGAATTTCCTGGGCCTGGACTGGCCCGGTCGCCAGCGCGGCGGCCAGCAGCACGCGCAGCGGCCACGTCGGCATCAGGGCTGGCGCTGCCATTGGCCGTTCACCTGACGCACCACCGCGGGCAGTTCACCGGGCAAACCCAGCGCCAGCCAGCGGCCACCGTCGTGGTTGAGCGTGATCGAGCCGCTGCGCACGCGCGCCGGATCGATCTGCGCGCGCTGGGCCCACTCGCGGATGCGCGCGTCGTCCTGGCGGCTGCCGACCATGTACAGGTCGAACTCGGCGTTCGCCGTCTGCAGACGCTGCACGACCTGGGCACACGGCGCGCAGCCGTCCCGGACGAACACGGCGGTACGACCGCTGCCGGTCATCGCACTGCCGCCCGGCAGCGCATCGGGCAGATTCACCCGCTGGGCGTCGGGATGCAGGCGTTGCCAGGCTTCGTCGTAGGCTCGTTGATACGCCAGCAACTTTTCCACGCGGCGCGCTTCGACCTGCACTTGCAGTTCGGCATAGCGCCGTCGCTCCTCGTCGGAGCGGGCTTCGATGCCGAGTGCGGTCAGCGGGTCGAGGTTGGGTGAATGGATGCCCAGCGGCCCTTCCATCAGTTCGCGGTAGCGTCCCCATTCGTCGCCGCGCAGCCCCCAGTCCCGCGCCAGGCGTTCATCGCGTGCCTGATCGATCTGGCTCGGCGTGACACGGGAAGACTGTGCGGGTGTGCTCTGGGTGGCGGGCTGCTGCGCGAAGGCCGGTGCGTTCAGCGCGGCCAACAGGAACAGCATGGAAAGTGCGCGACGTTGCATGGCGCCTCCCGATCAAGGAATCGCCAGCCGGCGCGTCTGGTCGCCGGCCTGGAACACGGCGGTGTTGCCGTCGATGGTCTGCAACTGCCAGCGCCCGGCATGCTCGCCGGGAAGCAGCACCTGGATCTGCCCGGCCGAGAGCGGGTCGGTGGCGGGGGCGATGGAAACGGCGCGCTGCCCGGCGCGCAGTTCCGCACCGATCAAGCGGAAGGGAAACGGCACCTGTGCCGGTGCCGTCGTCGTCGCCCTGGCGGGACGCGGCGCTGCGGGCGTGCGCGCGGCGGTCTGGCGCTGTGCCTTGAGCTGCTCGACCTCGCTGTGCAGTGTCTGCAGGGCCGCCTCGGTGGCGTAGCCGGCCAGCGACTGTTCGAGACGGGCGATGTCGGCTTCGAGGCGCTGGCGGGTGTCCTGCAAAGCTTCCTGCAAAGCTGCCGTGGTCGCCGCTTCGGGGCGGGCTTGCAGCGTCTGTACGTCGTCGGCGAATTCGGCGAGCCGGCCTTCGAGCACCTGCAGTTGGCGTAAGGCCGAATCAACTTGACTCTGACCGGCCAGGTCGCCCGCAACGCGGAAGTTGACGAGCACCAGTGCGCTGAGTCCGACCATCCAGGCCCACAGCAGCAGGTACAGCACGAAGGCCGCGCGCGAACGCGACGCATGGGCCACTGCGCTCATGGCTGGCCTCCGTCGACGATGGGAAAGGTCTGCACCGGCGCGGCCAGTGGCGTGTCGGTCTCGGGATCTGCGGAGGGCTCGCCGGCAGGAACGAAGCAGATCTGGCGCGCCCTGTCATCGACCTGTACATCCCAGGCCGGCCCGGCGAGCGTGAGCAGTGCGTCGCGCAGCGTCATCGGCCCCAGATACAGGTGCGCCGCCGGCAGCGGCAGCGAATACAGCTCGATCACCGCATGGGCGTTCTCGCAAAGCTGGTAGCCGCTGCGCTGGAGTGCGTGGCGCAGGCCGTCGCCCACCGTCGCTCTGGCATCCGCTGGCATCGCCACGTCGATGACCTGCAGCAGCAGGTCACGCTGGGCCGCGGTGGGAACAAGCTCCACGAGCGTGTAGCGGCCATAGCGCACCACCGGAATCAGTTCAGGTGACTGCGGCGCTGTGTCGGCTTCCTCGACAAGAGGATCAACGGGCGGTGCGGCGGTGGTGGCGCAGCCGCCGCTCAACACAGCGGTGATCAGCAGGCCGCTGCCGGTCAGGCGCCGTAGAAGTTGGGTTGCTGGCATGGTTCGGCTCTCGATGGCGATGAGCCGATACCTTCGCCGGGCAGACCGAATCGTTCAGCAAAGAATACGAAAGAGTCTTGGATCGCTTTGTTCGCGGGTGTAGGTTGGAAGTATGAGTCTTCGGAGGTTGAGTCAGCGCAGGCTTGTAGGGAAGGCGGTGAATAACTAACGGTGTTGCCGACGATGGGCTGATATTATTCGTAAGACATATTGCAGGGGGTGTGCATGCGGATCTCACGCGTTAGGCTGATCAATTTCGCCAATTTTTCGGATGTTGATATAAAGACTGGCGATAGCATCGTTATCGTTGGTGAGAATAAAGTCGGAAAAAGTAACTTCATTCGTGGATTACAGCTGATTCTCGACCCAGGATTGTCCGAGCGTGACCGGCAATTGAGCATAGAGCACTTCTGGGATGGCCTGGTTGAAGACAAGATCGGTAAAATCATCGAAGTCTCGGTGGACTTGACCGACTTCACTGATAACCCGCGGTTGATGGCTCATCTCAACGATTGTGTGATTGATCCAGGCCCACCCATGACGGCCCGTCTCACCTATCGCTTCCAGCCCAAAGCCGGACTGGGACGCGCTCCGGAATCGTTGAAAGACTATGAGTATGTGATCTTTGGTGGTAACGACCCCGAAATGCACGTCGGTAGTGCGTTTCGCCGCATGTTGCCAATAGACGTCCAGGTGGCACTGCGTGATGCTGAGAAGGATCTCGCGAGTTGGCGCAATTCACCATTGAGACCCCTCATCGAAGATCTTGCCGAGTCGTTGGACGAAGACGCCCGTGAGGAGATTCAAAATCAGGTTGACGACGCACAGCGGGAACTAGCTGGCCACGCCCAAGTGGTTGCGACGGCGAACCGGATCAGCGAGCGGTTGATCTCCATTGCTGGTGAGCAGCATGCTGTGCCTGTGTCGCTTGGACTCGCTCCAACTCGGGTGGATGCGCTGCTTCGCAGCTTGCGATTGTTAATTGACAATGGAATTCGCGGCGTCGGTGACGCTAGTCTGGGAACCGCGAACCTGATCTTCCTGGCATTGAAGAGCCTCGAACTCGACCGCCTCGTGTCTGACGGAGAACGTGACCATACATTCTTTGTGGTTGAGGAGCCCGAAGCGCACCTGCACCCGCACGTTCAGCGCCTTGTCTATCGTTATTTCCTTGGCACCGGAGGGGATGAAAACGAGGAAGATGCTCCGCTAACAACGATCCTTACAACTCACTCCCCACACATTGCAAGCGTTACGCCGATTAGATCCATCGTTCTGCTACGTCATGACGTGGGGGCAGGCAAGACTGTCGCCGTTTCAACTGCGAATGCGCCGTTCACACAGAGGGATGAAGAAGATCTACAGCGCTACATTGATGTCACGCGTGGCGAGATTTTCTTTTCTCGGGGGGTCATTCTGGTCGAAGGCGACGCAGAGCGTTTCCTGGTCCCCGCGTTCGCTGAGGCGCTTGATATCCACCTCGATATGCTTGGGATTACCGTGTGCTCGGTTGGCGGAACTAACTTCACGCCGTATGTGAAGCTCCTAGGCCCTGAAGGACTGGATATTCCTCATGTCATCCTGACGGACTATGATCCGGTCAATGGCAAGGCTCCGCTGGTTCGCCGGCGACTGATCAATCTTCTTGACGTGGTTGAAGACGAGTACGACCACTCGGAGATGGAGACAGATGACGTAATTGAGCTTGCCGAGGAGTTCGGATACTTCGTGAACGAGAACACACTGGAAACGGAGTTGTTCGCCGGTGGGTTGGCTGAGTCGATGCGGGATGTAATTCAGCAGGAATTGCCGCAACTGAGGCAAGCAACCCGAGAAGCATTGCAGCAGTGGGTGGATGACTTAGACCAGGTCGATGAAGAACGGCTGCTGAAGCTTATCGAAAGAATCGGAAAGGGACGATTCGCTCAGGCCCTTGCACGCTCAGTGTCCGAGGATACTTGCCCGCACTACATCCGTTCCGCGCTGGAGCATATCCGCAATGCCGTCGCGTAGTTTCAGCACAGCCTACCTGGCCCAGGCTGCCGAGCTGGCCGGAAATCCTGGTCAGTTGGCGGCGTACAACTCCCAGGGACATTGCGTGGTGCTCGCCGGCCCTGGAAGCGGAAAAACCAAGACGCTTGTGCTGAAGCTGGCTCGCATCTTGGCCGAAGACGTGCAGGCACCGCGTGGTGCTGCGTGCATCACCTACAGTCAAGAGTGCGCACGCGAATTAACCCGTCGGCTTGAAATGTTGGGGCTGCGGGAGGCGCCAAACCTGTTCATCGGCACCGTCCACGGATTCTGCCTACGCCATCTGTTGATGCCATATGGACGCTTAGCTGATCTACCGATTCAGTTTCCCCTCTCAGTGGCATCCCAGCGAGTGAGTGATCGTTTGATCAGGCAGTCCGGAGACGAGCTCTTTGGGGCCAACCATCCTTACAAAGCTATCGATCTTGGACGGCATCGCCGATCCGTACTGAACCGAAACAGCGTTGCCTGGCGTAGCGAGGAAGAACTTGCCGCCTGGGCCGAAGCCTACGAGGCGGCACTGCGCCAAGGGGGGCTGATCGACTACGACGACATGGTGGTCTATGGCCAGCGCCTGATCGCTGAGCATGATTGGGTACTGCCTCTGGTGCAGGCGAAATTTCCGGTGCTGGCGGTAGATGAATATCAGGATTTGGGGGTTGCACTCCATCGCATCGTCAAGCGCCTGGCTTTTGATGGTGGCGTGCGCTTGTTCGCAGTCGGTGATGCAGACCAGTCGATCTACGGTTTCACAGGGGCCGATGGCGCGTTGCTCATGGAGCTAGCTGAGCGTGAAGACATCGAGCCGGTCAGACTTCAATTGAATTATCGCTCAGGGGCAGGCATTGTCAGCGCTTCAGAAATGGCGTTGGGTGAGGATCGTGGCTATCGGGCGAACGACCCGACCCGTCAGGCGACTATCGAGTTTGTGCTGTGCCCTGATGGGCTCGCAGATCAGGCCGCACACGCCGTCGCGCAGATCATTCCGGTGGCCTTGGACTCCAAGCCAGGACGAACGCTGGGCGATATCGCAATCTTGTATACGGACTATCGCGCAGGCGATATTGTGGCCAAGGCCGTGGCAGCCGGCGGTTTCGATTATATCCGCGTGGACACCGCCGCGCCTTACCGTAAAGTTGCCTTGACGAGTTGGGTAGAAGACTGCGCCGCATGGTGTGCGGGTGGCTGGCGTATCGCGCGTCCGCAACTGCGTGGATTGATCGACCGTTATCTCGCATTTCATCGAGCGAACTTGGACGATGCGCAGGCTCGACGCGAGGGGCAGGAGCTAACCGCTCTGTTGTGGGCGTTGCGCGCCGATCAGCAGTCCGCACGTGATTTTGTCGCATCACTGCGCAACGGCATCTTGGATCGTCTGTTGGTTGCTGAATCGTCGCTTGCCGATCAGAAGGAACAACTGGATCGCATGACGGCGGCGCTTGCCGAAGGTGGCGCGCTGGCTACGCTGGACATTGCGAGTCTGGGCGGACGTGATGGTTCGCCGGATCACCTGAACCTGCTGACACTTCATTCCGCTAAGGGATGCGAGTACGACGTGGTCATTATGGTCGGTCTCGACTATGGGAGTTTGCCATGGCGAAAACTGAGTCCAGAGAAGTTGCGCGAGAGTCGCCGGCTGTTCTATGTGGGACTCACACGCGCCCGCGACGAGGTTCACATGCTGTACTCGGGATTCGTTGAAGGGCGCTATGGTCCGATGCGCCATGGGCGCTCACCATTCCTGGATGAATTAGAGGCACGAATGCGTGCTGCGAACCTCTGAGCGACTATATAAGGGTTGGGGCTGTATCAGAATCGCATGGGCTCCGGATGAGTTAATACCGGTTCTTAACTAAATATCTGCCGCGCGCTGGGCTGCGGCACGTTCGCGCGCAAGTTGGGCGGCACGAGACATCGCATCTAGGTTGTCGATGCACCAAAGACCATCTACGCAAAGAAAGCGATCACTAAGCACTGCTTCGAGTAAATCCGGAAGACTGGCGGTGAAAAATCCAGCACCTGTGATCGTGGTGGTCGGCTCCAACTCGAGCATTGCTATAGGCACATCTGCGAGACATGGGCCGAAGTGCCCGGCTGGAGGGAATTTTCCTCCGAACTCGGTCCGCAGTCGCTCCTTGCTCATGCTCCTCGTGAGAGTGCTGTATCTCTCTTGTCTTAGCAACCAAAGCGCCTTGATGCCCTCGGCCCGATATTTCTTTTGCCGGGTACGGTAGTCACGCAGCGACTGATATGACCTTTGGATCTCGATAGCCAACTTGGCCTCGCCACGCTCGCCCCAGACATCGGCTTTCCAGCGGCTGGTTTCGCTGCTCCCTGGAACCTCAACCGAGGCTCGGCAACCAAGATCCTCCAAAACGCTGCGCACCAGTATCTTGGCCGCGAGGTGCCACTGGCTTTCTTCGGAAGTGCTGCAGGCACCGCTTAGATGCGCGAAGAAAGGATGGCCATTGGCACTGATCTTGGGGACGGCTGGAGCATTGCAGCATGGCATTAGCAGATCGCCGACGTGATAGTTCCGTTGCAGCCCCAGCCACTGGGCCTGCGACATGCGCAGTGCATTCGCGACGCCAGTGCCATTCGCGTAGGCTGCTTCGATCACCATGACCATCATGCCCCTCGAGATCTGCGTATGTCCGCCCAGTTTAACGACCCCGACGCTGGGCGTCATGGCGACGATTGAAGGTACTGTGCAGGAATAAAAAAAGCCGGCGCCCAGAGGGACGCCGGCATGAACGAGAGTATCAGGCCGCGACGAGTTGCCGGGCCAGGGCGACCTCGATCGAATCGCCGTCCTGGTTGAGCACATCCAGCCCCGATTCCGGGACGTCGCCGGAGGTGCTCTGCGATACCAGGATCTTCTTCGCCATCAGGGCCAAGCACGTCATCTGCGACGTGGCCGCATACCCCAGGTAGATCACCTTCACATGCTGCTTCTGGCCGATCCGCCATGACCGGCGCGCGGCTTGTTGCAACGTGTAGATGTTCCACCCCGACTGCATGAACACAATCGTGGGGAACTCCAGCAAATCCAGGCCGGTTTTCACCAGTTCCGGATTCGTGATGAGGACGTCGATCCCGCGATCGAGCTGCTCGGCAATCCAGTCTTCGCGGCGAGAGGCATCCACGCTTGCGCGCAGTACCGCCACCCGAAAACCCTCTTGCTCCAGCAACATCTTCAAACGGCTGGTGGTATCGCGCGTGCCGGTGTAGACGGAGTACACCAGGGTCTTACGACCCGCGGCTTTCTCCTCGCGGCAGATGTCGATCAGCTCACGCTCTTTCGGCATGATCTCCAGCTCGTTGAACTGGGCCGGTGTGAAGGCCAGGACCTGGCGCGTACGCGGGTGGCGCACGGTTTCTGCCCGGAAGCAGCAGTCGGACCACGCCAACAGCACATTGAGGACTACGCCCAGCAAGGTGGTATCCCGCTTGCGCAGGGCCTCCTTGAGTTCCGCCGTCAGGCTGGCGGCCAGATTGCGGTAGGCGTCGGCCTGCCCGGCATCCATGGCGACCTCCCGGAACTCTTCGTCATACGGCGGCAGCACGCCGCCGATGTCTCTGAGCTTGAGGAAGATCGTGTACGGCAGCACGCAGCGCAGTACGCCTTTCGGCCCGAACCCGGGTGCCTTGACCGTTCTGACGGTGATCTTCGAGCCTTTGGCGGTCTTGTGGGCCGGCCCGTTGCTCTCGGAATAGATGTCCTTGAGGACACCATGGTCCCTCATAAACGCCATGGCAGCGGCATTCATGCTGCCGCTGGCGCTCGGGCGGTAACCATCTTCGATCATCCTCGCGGGCAAGGCCCGGAACAGCAAATGAAAGAGATCGTCTGCATAGCCCCCCATGAGGGTACCGGTTAGCAGTACGGTCTTGCGTGCCTTGGCTGCGATGACGCCCATCGCCTGGCCCTGCGCCGATCCACCCGTTTTGTATTCATGGGCTTCATCTGCGATGAGCAAGTCGAAGGTGCTTTGCGGCAGATACCGCTTCACATATTCCGAGGGCTGATAGCCGCCTTCTCCGAAGCCGAACTCCATTGAGGACATGGCGCGTTCCATGCGCTGCGCCTGCCGGTCGGAAAACACCAACTCCCCGCGCTCGTCCATCAGGTTGATGAAGTTGTGCAGGTTGTCGCCGAGCATCGACGCCAGGAACGAATCGCCGAAGGTCTTCATCAGCTTGTTGGCCGTGGCCTCGCCGATGGTCGGGATTCTCTTCAGCGCACGCAGCACCGCCGAGGACTGATCACTGCCCGACAGGCTACGTGGCCGCATCAGCGTCCAGAGTGCGCCGTCGCAGACATGGCACTTGCGGCGGGTTTCTTCCGCCTCCAGCTCCAGAGCACTGACCGGCTCGCCGTCGAGATCAGTGACCATCGTCCCGCAGTGCGGGCAGGCGCCGACCATGCCGTAACGGGTGCGTTTGCGGACGAAGGCGGGCTTCCAGTGGAATCCCATCCGCATTCTGACCCTGCCGATGATGAAGAACTCCTGCCCTTCGGCCGGCACGTTCAACTGCTCGCGCAGCTTGATCAACTTGAGCAATGTGTCCGGGCCGTTGAGCACCCAGACTTTCGCACCGGCGACGGTTTCGAGGATCTCGCGCCGCCATTTGTAGACTAGATGGGGCGGGCTGAGGACGAGCGTGCGGCGATAGCCTTCCGCGTTGAGCACCGCCCCTAGCGCGATGCCGACGGTGGTTTTTCCCGTCCCCATCTCGCCATTGACGATGGCCGCGCGCTCGCCCTGATTGACGAGCAGTTCGGCGGCCGCATGGACGACCTCGGCCTGGGCGGGGAACAGCTGCCGCTTGAGGCTGGCGAGGACGAGCTGGCGGTTGGCGCGCGGCACACCGTTGTAAACGGGCGGGTTGGCCCGGTTGAGGGAGTCGAGTAACTCATCCCCAAACTCGGTGACGAAATCCTGCAGGCTGAAAGACAGATCGCTTTCGCTGTCCGCAGGGTTGAACAGATCGCCCGTGGCGGGCATGGAAGGTGCGGCGGGGGCCGCTTCGAGTTGCATGGTCATGGTGATGCTCCAAAAAAATGGGGCATGCACCGCCCCCAGGGGCGATGTATGCCCCTGGGGGTGAAGGTGGGTGGACGGCGCGCAGCCGCCCGGAAATCAATACTCGCTGGGTAACAACAGCGTCGTGACGCTGCGGTCCCACTCAGTGATGATCCAGAGTTTCAGATCGGGATCGACCTGGTACGAAGAGAGCAACCGGGCCTCGCCCGATGCCAGCGCGGCATCGTTCGATCGCCGATCGTCCTCGTCGAGGTCGCCCCAGTCGCCGCTGAGGTGGCGGCGAAGGTACGGGCTCGGGTTGAGCCGTCCCTGTTCGACCAGATTGGCCACGCCGACGGTCATGACCGTCGCACCCGGCGAGAAGCGCAGATTGGGGGCCGCGCTGATGGACATTACAGTTGCCATGGTGATAGCTCCTTCGATGAAAGAAAGGGCCATGGCGTCCCCATCGGGGCGACATGACCCCGGTGGGTGGATGAAATGGGCTGGTGCTAGATCGAGGACTGCTCTTCGGGCAGTTGGACCACGGTGGTGCGGTGATCCTCGCTGGTCATCACGATCAGCAGCAGCTGCGGCGTGATCCTGTAGCGAGAGATCATGGGATTGTCCTGGTCGAGTGCCACATCATTGACCTGGCGGGTGGTCTCGTCGACATCGCCCCAATCGCCTCGCACATGGCGCTGCACATAAGGCAAGGGATCGATGAGGCCTTTGCTGGCCAACCAGTGCACCTTCTCGCTCAGCCTCAGCGAACCGAGGGCGAACAACGGACGGGCTTGCGGCTCGCGCCGCGCGAACAAACGCGAAAGCATGGGAGTTCTCCTTCTGGTGGATGAATGAAGCAAGGCGGCGAGCCGCCCGATGCGATCAGTGGATGGTGAGAATCCGGCCGAGGGTGGCCGAGTCCGGGGACAAGTCCCAGGCACGAATCACGGGGACAAACTTGTCGGTGAGGATGCGTGTCTCTGCGATTGAACCGTCATCGCGCTCGCGATATTCGGTGGTCGTCGCCTTCTGCTTGTAGGTGTCGCCTTTCACGGCCAGGGTGCGGCCGTTCTTCGACTGCACGACACCGGAGATCGCGCCGGCCGCGAGGGCCAGTGCCAGGTGCCACTGGGACAATGCGCGCGCCGGGCGGCGCAAGGACTGCTGGGCGGCGCCCAGATGGGTCTCGAACGACGGCCACAGGCCATGCAGGCGCTGCACTTCGTCGGCGAACTGCGCCGGCTCCATGCTCAGACGGTAGAAATGCTCCGGCTCGTGCTGGGCGACAGGGACGGCATACGGAAGCGATGGCCACGCGGGTGGCAGTTCCTCCGCTTCCAGGTCGCCTTGCCCGATCTGCAACAGGCGAGCACGGACGTTCTTGACCTCATCGCCCACCAGCTCGCGCTGGCGGACCCGGCGACCGAACACGACCACCTGCTTGAACTGCGTATCCACCGCTCGGTAGATGCGCAGATCGGCAAAGTGCCGCGTGAGCCAACCGACCAGTTCCTGGTCAAGCACGTAGTGCGGGACGATGAAAACCAAGATGCCGTCGTACTGCAGCAGTTGCAGCGTGCGCTGATAGAACAGCTTTTCCAGCCGTGCGCGGCCCTTGCCGTCGTAGCCGATGTTGCCGTTCGCATCCTTGGACAGATCCCCGTATGGCGGGTTGAGCCACAGCAAACCGAAGCTCTGGCGTGCGATCAAGGTGTCCATGAGGTCGCCCTGGATGCAGTGATCGACGAGCAGACGCGCATGGTTGGCGCGCTCCGGGTCGAACTCCACCGCATAGGCGGTGACCTGGTCACGCCCGAGGGCATGCGCAGCCTCCGCGATGGCGACGCCTTCGCCTGCACAAGGATCGAGAATGCACATCGGCCCGTCGCCGGGCGCCAGTGCGCTGAGCGCTCTTTCGAGCGTGGGCTCGTCGGTCGGAAAATATCCAGCCTTGATGAAGTTGCGGGCGAGCCGCGGGAACATGAGTGCCATAAGAAATCTCCTGTAGCGGGGATGAAGGAAAGCGGGTGCGTGTCGGTCACACGCACCTGCCGTGGGTCAGGCCACCGCTTCCAGCGACCGTTGGGTGGTCGCCGGCTGCGGGAGCGGATGGGCGGTCAGTACGCCCTGGCGGATCAGGCTGCCCAGCGCTTCGGTGAGCGCTGGCACGTCCAGCCCCAGACGAAATCCACGCAGCGGCCCGAGGGCCGTCGGCAGGTCGCGGAGCATGTCGCGGTCTCGCAGCAGTGCCAGCACCGTCCCTTGCCAGTGATCCAGCAAGGGCAGCGGGCACGTCTCCTTGACGAGCAGCCAGAGGCGCGACGTAGGATCGGCCGCCGCGCGCGGCAACAGTGCGAGCGCGCTGGTGGTGGCCTTGTCCGGCCGGATGCAGCGCCGATCGAACAGCCAGAGATTGACGAGCGACCCGAACAGGGTGCGGCGATAGCTGCGGGTCAAGCGCTTTTCCAGACGCTCGACCGAGGGAACGAACACGGGCACGGAGCCGCCCTGGTCGGTGATGAGATGGAACTGGTCCAGTCCATCCTCGTCGCGGCCCAAGGTGAGCCGGGCGAGAAACTGCTGGATCGCGGTGTCCCGCGCCCAGACCGACAGAAAGACCAGATCGCCGTCTTCGCCGCAGACGCAGGCATCGGCCATCACGTCGCCGCATTCGTCGATGCGGTACAGCAGCTGTGGGGATGAAGATGCAGACATGGTGGAGTCCTCAATGAGTGAGGGGCACCACCACCCGCAGGGGCAGTGAATGCCCCGTTAGGGATGAAAGAACGCGGACTACTCAGAGTTCACGTTCGGTGAACGAACCGTCGGCCTGATGCTTGACTACGCGGTTGCCGACATTCCTTTCAGCGTCGTGCTGGACCTCGATGAACAGGCTTTCCGGCACAAGGATCTGAAAATGACGCAAGACCTCACGGTAGTAGTCCAGGTCATGGTTGAACGGATCGCTCTCGTGCAGATTGCTGTACAAGAAGTCGTCGCTCTCGACCTTCATGGTGTCGTCGATCAACTCGGTTGGCTTCTCGATGACCAAGAAGAAGTAGTTCATCGGCCGATCCCAGCCGAGTAGTACGGTGACGGAAAATCCTTTGTGAAATGTGTCGAAGTAGTGCCGACTCATGGTGAAGCTCCTCGATTGAAATAGCCGGGAACCTCCCCATCGGGGCTGCCCCGGCGGGTGGATGAAATGCCGCGGATGCGGCAGGACGATCAGGCAGCCTGCGGTTCGAGTTGCAGGTTCCATTGCTGGGCCGTGGCGTCGAAGGCATAGCCCAACTGGTTGAGCCGCGCGATCTGCAGACGCAGGGTGCGGCGATCGATGGTCGAGTCAAGTTTCACCGACTCTTCCAACGGCCAGAGAATGCCGAACAGCGCCGCGTCGTCGCTCTCGGGACTATCCGAAGCGGCCACGGTGGCGGACGGCGTATCGACGCCGAATGGCGTGGTATCGACCAGCGGGTCCTTCGATGCCTGCACGGGCGCAGGCTCCGGCTTGGACCGGGACTTGGATTTCTCGGCTGTTGCCGGCGTTGTCGCCGGTGGCGTGCCCAGCTCTTCATCGAGCGGATCGACGTCCTGTGCGGCGAAGGCGCGAGCCTCGGCCTTGCTCAGCTTGTCGATGCCCGACAGGGTCATGCCGTCCAGGTTGGCGCGGATTTCAAAGCGCATGCCATCGCCAACCGGATAGGCCTTCGGATAGATGTAGCGGATGACGAACTCACCGTCGTACTTCCCTTCGGGGTACTGCTCCAGTTCCGGGTCTTTCACATGGAACAGTCCAAGGCGGGTCGTGAGGCGACCGACCGTGAACCGACCGTTGCGGCCCGGGATGGTGCGGATGGCGAGTTGGCCGCGGACGATGAGGGGCGGATCGGATTGAACGGCTGCTGTAGCCATGGCATATCTCCTTGTGATGAATGGAACCGTCTTGCGCGGCGCGCAACGGGTCAGGAAGAAAATGGACCCGCCCTGACGGGCGAGGTCCGAGTAGTGGCTCAGGACTTCAACTGGCGCATGCCTTCGGCGAGCATCCAGAGGGCGCGGTTCAGGCGCAGGTTCTGATCGATACCCTGTACAGGGCGGGTACGCTGGCGGCGGCCGTTCGCAGTGCGTCCGGTCAGCCCTCCCTTGACGAGGTTTTCCTGGACGCGGTTGAAGATCGACCAGAGGTCGCTCTTGCGATCGTCCCAGCGTCTGGGAACCAACAACTGACTCTCCGTGACAGGCGCGGGCTTGTCCGGATCGTCGTACTTGAGCGCCAGGGCCGAACGGGCGAAAACGTCGTCCTCCCCAGCCTCCAGCGTGATCGCGCGCATGCTCTCGCGCGCTTCCTGCACCCGCTCGAAGCCTTTCAGGACTTCGTAGGCACCTTCGATGACCTGGCCCGCGACATCGCCCTTGTGAGGCACGCGGATGTCCGCGAACGTGTCGCCGCAGACCAGCCCGTTCTGGCAGACGAATCGAAACTGACCTGCCAGCATCTGATAGCTGCTGGTGCCATCGTGCGAGTTCAACAAGATGATCTCGTTGGCTTCGTCGCCATTGATCTGGCTGGCGTGGCGAAGGCGGATCAGGTGTTTGGTGTACTCGCGGCGGTCCTCGTTGCGGACACGTGTTTGGCACACCATGAAGGGCAGGAATCCCTCCTGACGAAGTTCCGACAGCACGGTGGCCGTCGGGATGTAGCTGTACCGCTGGGAACGGCTTTCGTGCGGTGTTTCCGCAAAGATCGACGGCACCACGGCGCGAATCTGGTCGTCCAACAGAGGACGGTCCGAGCGCAGTACCGGTGAGCGCGGTGCGAAACGGGATGCGAGAGACATGGCATTCTCCTGGGATTGTTATGCAGCCGAATCCGCACGGTGCGGAACGGACTGCGGGGATGAAAAGACGAACGCCCACGCGCCACGTCAGTGGCCTGCAGGCAGGTTGGGGATAAGAAGCAAGACCCCGGAATGGGGCCTTGCGGGGGTGGATCAGAAGGAAGCCGCGAGTGCGGGTTCCTCGGCCTCGGGTGCCGGCACGGGTTCGTCCTGAACGGACTCGGCGGTCGGCGCCTCGACGGTGCCATCGGCGGTATCCGCATCCTCGGTCGCCGCAGCGTCCTCGGAAACGGGCGCCGGTGCGGCGGCCGGAAAGACCTGCTGGCCATCGATCTTGATCAGGCCGATGTGGATCAGCTTGGATTCCAGGCTCGCCGCCGGTTCGCCGGCACGCTCGCCCTTGGTGCGGAGGTACGCATCGGCCTTCATGTCGTTGAGACGGAAGGCGATCAGCACCTTGCGCTCGGCCTCGATGGCCTGTACGCAGCGGCGCACCAGATGCTGGGCGTCCGCAGTGGCGACGATGGTGTTGATGTACCGGTAATCCGGCTCATCGACCGGGCCGGCCAGCGCCCCGATGGAGCACGACAGGAACGGATCGCCATCCTTCGGCGTAACCTCGCGCGGACGGTTGAGATAACCGATACCCCGGGTGATCAGCTCGTACTGCTCGATCTGCGCCAGTTCGGCACGATCGATCAGTTCGGCTTTCAACAGTCGGCCCTTGAGACTGGCCGCCGGCTGATTCTTGCGGTCGCCGCTGGTGCGCATGAAGGCATCGCCCCAGAGATCGCCGATCCGGAACTTGACCAGCGGACGCTGCCTCGGGTCATCGACGCCGATGTAACTCTCGACCAATTTCTTGGCGTCGGCACCGGAGACTTTGACGTCGAAGTAGCGGGTGACGGGGTCTTTGGCGGACCCGACGAGTGCGGCGACAGTGCAAGCCAGGAACGGCTGCGCACGGCGGCCACCACGGACAGGAACCTCCCGGACACGCTGCAAGCGGGCGTAGCCCTCGGTGTGAAGATCGAAGTAGCTCTTCGCGTTGGAAGTCGTATTGGTCATGGTGAATCTCCAATGGGAATGAAGCGGAGACACACCGGACCCGACTGCGCGGGGGGTGCGTAACCCCGCGGTGGGTTGATAAGGCGAATGGACTAGGAAGGTGCATCCACCACCGGCAAGCCGATGGTCGTTCGCACGGAGGGATGCGTTGCGAACTGGCTCGGTCACGCGGCGGGTGCCGCGCCGCAACCTCGAAGACCGATGGTTGCCTGGCATGTCGCTGACAACGTCAGCAAGCATGGGGCAAGCCTCACACCGCGCGGCTTCGCACACCATCGGGAATGAGTACTGTCGCCTGACCGCATTCAATCGCCGCAATAGCAGCCGATGGTCTCTTCGGCAGGGTCGGACAGGTCGTCCTGGCGTTCGGTAAAACAGGCCAGCTAAGTGCGCACTCGCGGCGGAACCGGGGGGCTGAGGCAGGTTCAGTGTTCTGCCGACACGGTCATGAGATATTTCCCAGCAGATAGGCACAGCCCCGGAAGCTGGCGCGAGGCCAGTTTCCGGGGCAAGTGCCGTGGTGGATGAATGCTCCGACAAGGCGGTGCGGAAAGGACGAAATGCCGCCGACGGACTCAGCCGCTTCGCGCAGTCATGCGGATACCGCCCGCGGCTTGCGCCGTGCGGGCTTCTGCACGGTGCTGACGCGAATCTGGCGCCAACTGCCATCGTCGATCAGGCGTTCCAACGTGTTGCCGAGGTCATCGAAGAACACCTCATCCACGCGCTCCACCAGCTCACCGTCGCGGTGCAGTTCCACCGCATAGAGATCGTCGCCTCGTTCGTACAGCACGGTGACGCGCCCCTGGAACTTCGCCGTGACCACGTTGAAACTGATGGCCGGCGGCGTGGCGATGATGTCCTTGGGCAGTGGATCGACCCAAGTGAAGTCGCACGCGCCAGCATCGACCAACAGGTGCGTGATGCGCCGGTAGCCGTCGGGCGCCGGCAGCGTTTCCAACTGCTCGATGAGTTGCTGCAGTTCCAGGCAGCGCGGCTGCGGGACCGGCAGTTTCGCCGGAGCCGAACCGAGCACGAACGTCTGCAGCTTGTAGGGCTGGCCGTCGTGGGTGTACTCGGTGCGTTCCTCGGGGGTATCCGCTCGCAAGCCGTCGAAGCGGCGTCTGGCATAAGGCTCGACCTGTACCTTGGCACCTTCGTCGGGTTCCTCGGTCACGCGCGACCGGTCGAGCACCATGAACTGGGTGCGTCCGGTCTTGACGACAATGGCCTCGTCTGTGCTCGCGATGACCTTGCCTTCAAAAGGCTTGGGATCGATATGGAAGCCCATCGTCGATACCTTGGGCTCACCGTCGAAGATGACGAACTTGAAGCCGCGGGCATTGGACGGCACATGGCCGGAAACCAGCGTCGGGAGTTGTTGACGAATGAGTTGATGGTCCATGGGAAATCTCCAGAAAAAAGGGACTTCCCGGCCACAGGGGGCGGGTTGTCCCAAGTGGGTGGATTGGATGGACGCGGTGCGTCCAGAAGAGGATGAAAGCCAGCACGCGATCGGCATGCCGCGGTCTCGATGGCCTTGACCGCCTGGGATGTTGCCGGCTACGCCAGCGAACATGGCAGCAGGATGGCAGAGCCTGGCCGGCCCGGCCTGCGATAAACCGAACCGGCCTGCACCGCATTCCCGAGGCAGAAAAAAGCCCCTCATCGGAGGGGCTCGGGGGGACATGACTGGTCAGGTGTCCACAGAGGGGGTGTCGTCCTCTTCCTCGAAGACGGTCAGACCGTCCAGCTCGTTGGCATCAGCATCGAATACCAGCACCCTGACGTCAGCCTGTCCGGCCAGCGCCAGTACGTCGGCCAGATCCTCGGGCATGCCCTTGGACAGGTGCTCCCGGCGCAGTTGCTCGGCGGTGATGCCTTCGACGTGCATCAGGTTCTCATCCGTCCAGGGTGTGGCGATCAGCTTGACGCCGATGGCTGGGCTGTACGGGATGCGAAAGGCGACGAACAGGAACCCGCTCGGTGTGGCGATATCCGCCAGTTCGCACAGGTAGCGGCCCGATGCTTCGGTGATGTGGGCCGTGCTGATCTCCCAGGCACGGCTGTAGAAGCCCGTCTCGAACTGCAGATTGCGCACCACCGCTTGGGCATATTCCAGTGTGTAGCTGTCGCCCACATGGATGAAGCCTCTATCGAGGGTTCGGCCATAGATGCTGTGGTACACGGCCTGCACGGCGCCGCTGCCGCCGCACAAGGCATCGAGTTCGGCGGGCACCGTTTGGCCTTCGGTGATCAGCACGAAATCATCGTTGAAGATGCACGCTTGGTACGCCACCTTTTCATCGGGTAGATGAGCCTGCGATGGATGCAGCGGCAGAAAGGTTTGCGGGTGGCGCTCGTCGTAGCTGATGACGGCAAGGCGCCGAATCTCGAAACCGTAGTAGCCGCGGGCGAAAGGATTGGATGAATGGTCCATGGTTTGATTCTCCGGTGAGGGGTGACGCAGGGCCAACCCCCACCGGGGATCGACCCAGTGGGAAAGGAAGTGGTGCCGGCAGGCGGCACCGGTATGGATCAAGCGTCGTATCGCGGCCTGTCAGCTCAACAGCTCGGACAGGCGGTGTTGCAATTGCCGGCGCTGCGTTTCGTCGGTGATGCCGGCGAGCAGGCGTTGTGTTTCCCGGGCGAACAGATTGGCAGCAGCCTCCAGGTTCTGAATCAGAAGGGCTTGCCGGATACGGTTGCCGAGATCGAGCACCTGACCGGAGGCACCGAAGACCGAGAACTCGCGGCTGATGAAAGAACCGTCACCGCCGAAGTTGAAGAGGCGTGGTTTGCTGCAATACCAGCAACCCTCGAAGCGAATCTCCTTGAGGCCGTGACCATCGTCGAGTCGCGTGGCGATCAGGAACAGCGCGTCGAGATCCGAGTCATCCTCGAAACGATGGTGTTCGATCAGGTGCTGCAGATCTTCGTCCTGGTCGGTGCCGAAATGCCTGGAAAGCACGGCCAGAACGTCGTCCATCGTGGGAGGGCCCTCGCTGGGCACGGACAGCCCCAGCGACTGGGCCAGTGCAACGAGGTCTTCGCAGACATCGTCCCAATGCGCGCCGCTGTCTTCGGCAATCTGGGCGATGTAGACCTCGCCGTTGCCGGGGTATGAGGCATCCAGCTTCAAACCGCCGAACAGCGCGGTAATCACCGGGGTGACTTGGTCGAGAACGAGGACGCCGGTGGCGTCGTAGTAGTTGTTTGCCATGGGGGTGGCTCCTGGTTGGTGATGCGGAGCCAGCCCCTGCGGACATGGCATCCGCGGGGATGAACCCGAAACCGTGGCTTCGGGCAATGGTGGGAAAAGCGCTATTCGCCGAAGTCGGTGGGGTCGCCCAGAGACTTCAGCAGTTCGATCAGGCCGCAGTTGGCCAGGACGTAGAGCGCGTTGTAGTCGTCGCCCGTCGGTGCCTGCTCGCTGGTGTTGATCCGGGCATCCAGATCGAGGACGTTCTGCCGCACCCGGCGGGCGATCGCCAGCGGTTCGGGTGCGTCATCCAGGACGGGCTCGCCCAGTGCGGCAAGCACAACCCGTGGTGACAGCGCGTCCGGCAAGGACTCGAACACCGTGGGGGTGTTGCTGCGGCACAGGGCTTCGGCTTCGGAGTTGCCGATGTCGAAGCAGACGATTTCGTCGTCGGCCGCGCCTTCGGTGTCGTAGTCCACTACCGCGAATGGCGGCAGCGGGAGATGATCGGGCCAGTCCTGCACGACGATGGCCTGCACCAGGCCTCCTTCGAGGACGACGGCAAAGGATGGATTTCGGGACATGGGTCGCTCCTGTGGGAAGAATGGAGGGACACCGCCCCGAAGGGACGGATGTCCCTCGCTGGGGGTTGAGAAAATGGCGGTGGTCGGTCGTTCGGACCTACCAGCCGCTGTAGTTGAGTACCAGATCGGCGATCACCTGACGCCGCTCCAGATCCAGGCCACCGAGGTCGGAAAGCCCCTCGAAGCCGCAGCGCTTGAGCATCGCGGCGCCCTCGCGCGAGTTGTAGAAGCTCACCATCGCGGACAGGAACATGCGCTGTCCGCCGCTCAAAACGCCCAGGGCGTCGTTGAGTTCCAGCAGGTTCGGACGCAAGTCCCACTTGCTGGCGGCACGGCGCAGGCCTTCGCGGGTGCCATCGCCAAACCACTCGGGCCCGGCGATTTCCGCACCGCGTTTCCAAGCCTCGAAAAAGGCCTCGGGCGCACGCTCGAAATGGCGCGTTTCACGCATGATCTGATCGACGACGTCGGTTGGTAGAAGCTGATTCATGACGGTCTCCTCATGGATGGGGATCAAGGGGTGGGCAGCTGGGTCCAGCCGCCTCGGTCGAGGGCTCGCTGGGCTGCCGCCGAACTGCGGAAGTACTCGGCCGACTCGCGGGAGACGGGGCCTTCGATGTCGCGCGTACCGATGTAGTGGCCGGCGGCGCTGTGAAGCACTTCGAGGGGTAGGTGTTTGCCTGCGTAGATCAGGGCCAAGTGGCCGAACGAGCTTTGCTGGAACATGGACGGACTCCTTTAAGAAGCGAGGCGGCCCTGCCCCTGACGGGATGGCAGCTCCCGCTGGCGGTGGATGAATCGGCATCGGCACCATGAAGGCGCGCGTCCGCGGACTCGATGCGATGGCGGACTGGTGTGGGTCGCACGGGAGGGAAATCCCGCGGCAGCCTGAAACCCTGGCTGCTGGCATGGTGCTGACCAGGTCAGCGACACATGCAGGCAGATTCAGCCAGCGCCGCGCCGGCGTCATGCGCAAATGGGAATCCGAGGCGTCCCGATTGATGGACGAAAAAAACCCCGCAATCGCGGGGCTGTGGAGGCTCGGGAAGCCTTGGGGATCAGGACGATTCGCCGCCCAGGACATGCTGCTTCCACAAGGCGAAAGCCTCGTCTGGTGGCAGCTCGGCCAGAATGACGATGGGTGTTTCCTGCCGTGCGCGCAGCGCCGCGAAGTACCCGGCGCGGTCGGCGATGGCCTTGAGCTTGATGCCTTTCAGGAACAGCAGCTTGCCGTCCCTGATGAACAGCACCTTGTTGGCGATGTCGCGGGTGTAGGCGGTGCGCAGCTTGCGCTCGGCATGCTGTGCTTCAGCCAGATGATCGACCAGGTAGTCGAGCGTGATGTCGATGACCAGCGGGTCGTCGTCCTCGCCGGAGATGCCACCTTTCAGCATGTCGGGGGGCAGGCTCCTGGCGAAGGCTTCGGCCTCGGCCAGCCGTGCAGCCTGACCGCCGAGTGCGCGGATGAAGGTGGAACCGCCGTGCCCGTCGTTGCGGGCATCGGCAATGGCAACGCCATCGAACAGGACGGTGGCAGTGAAGCACAGCGTCTCTTCGCTGGCGAAATCCGCGACCTTGAGGTGTTTCAGGGTGATGCGGTCTTGCGTGATGATGGTTTCCATGGACATTCCTTGAGATCAGTCGGGAAACGCCACGCCCCTGCGGGACGAAGCGCTCATCCCGTAGGTTGGAGAAAGAGGCATCGATGCCCGCATGGGCAGCGTTCGCCCGAGCGATGCGACGGCGAACTGGCGGGTGGCATGGAGCAAGCTCCACGGCAGCCTGAAACCCTGGCTGCTGGCGAAGCCGACAATGTCGGCAACAGCGGATGCCAGCATCGGTTCTGGTACTGTCCGCGTCATCCGGAAACGGGAAATCAGCACAGCCGGATTCGCCCGCACCCGGTAGCGAGAACCGGTTTTTCGTCGGCCCACAAGAAGAAAAAACGCCCCCGAAATCGGGGGCGTGGAGAGATGGCACCGATCAGGCAGTGACCGCCTGCAATTTGCCGGTGTCATCGAAGACCAGGCGCACGGTGGCGCCGGCCAGCTTGGGTTGCACGCCATGGCGCAGCGCGTACGGCAGCAGCGCCTGGACCACGCGATCGGCTGATGACGAGCAGCCTACGGCGATGAAGGTTTCGATCAGGAGTGCGTCCTCGTCTTCACGATCCTCACCGTAGCGATCGTCGAACACATAGTCGCAGACCAGCCCGGTTCTGGCCCCCGCCGAGGGGGTCAGGTAGAGCGTGTATCCCTTGCGCACGGCCTCCACTGCGTACTCCACCGTCCCGAGATGGCCCTCCAGCCCGACATGCAGGGTATCGACCAATTCCAGCTCCACCTCGTAGTCGGCAAGTCCGGGATTGACCTCTCGATGCAAGGTGGTGCCGGTTCTGATGCGCACCTGCTCAGGGCTGACGACCTTGATCAGACGCTTGAGCCAGTGGCCGTCATCCAGACCGGGCTCGTCGAGTACATACGCTTTGGCCGCTTCCAGGTAGATCTCGGCGGTCGGCGCGGTTTCGTCGTCGGGCTCGATCTGCCAGACACCAAGCACTTCCAGGGCCTGTTGGGCGATCACGCCATTTCCGCCCAGATAACGCCGCCAGTATTGACGATAGCCGGCCGGCTCTTCGTCCCAGTCCCGGAACCAGGACAGAGGAACGAAGGGCACGTCGTTGAGCAGATCGGCGTTCGACGAGTTGAGGCAGACATGCGCGTAGTGCGTGACGAAGTCGCTGGCGGCAAGCGCCTGCTTCTTCTCGATCAGTGCCTCGCGGTAGGCCTGATCGACCGCAGCCTGGATACGTGGATGATCTTCCGTCTCGTTCAGCAGGTGCTGCCGATCCGGGAGCTTCGCCAGCGTGTTGTCAGGCAGCAGGACGACCTGGCGTTCCTGGCTCGTGGGCAGCCTGTCGATAGGTCGTCCGCCGATGGGCAGTCCCTGAAGAAAGCAGCGCCACTGCGTGCGCGTACCGGACAGATTGATCAAGACCTTGCCCATGGACGTCTCGCGCCAGTGCAGATCGGGCTTCGCCAACGGGCGTGGCACTTCAGCGCCGTTGAGCCAGACCGGCACCGGAAAGGCTTCGCACAGACGCTGGAGCTCGTGCTCCACCCAGGTGGGCAGATCCTGCCCGGCCTGCACCGGCTTGACGCCTTCGAGGTGGATGGCGGTGCCCTCCAGATGGGAGCCTGCGATGTCTTCCTCGATCGGCTCGCCGGCAATGATCTCGGCGGTTCGCGCGCTGAACAGTTTGTCGCGCGAATGCACCGTCAGAGTCTTGGCGAAGTACAAGGTCGAGAGCACACCGAGGCCGAAGGCGTTCTCGCGCGCCTTGAGTTGCTTGTCCCAGCCGGATTCGGCGATGAAGATCAAGGTCTGCAGGTCGCTAATGCCGATGCCATCGTCGGTGATGGTCAGGCTGTCCTGGTTCACCGTGATGTGGATCGCGCTGGCCTGGGCGCGGCGGGCGTTCTGTAACAGTTCGCCCAGCATCGAGCCCTGGTTGAACGCATGGCGCAGATTGGCGATGAGGCTGTGCTGGTTGGTCTTGAGACGAAGGGTTCTCATGAGATGACTCCTTGGATAATGGTTTGCACCGGACAGGCACAGCGCTGCCCGGTGCGACGGGGCACTGAACAGGCGGATGCCGGTGGGAAGGGGAATGGGCCGGTCGGCCCGAGGGAGAAGCAGCATCGACGCCCGGAATGGGCGCGTGTCCGCGGCACGATGCGATGCGGACAAGGACGGTCGGCGCGGAGGGTCCGCGACGCAGCCTGCACGACCCTGGCTGCTGGCAACGGCTGACGAATCAGCGATGCAGGCCCGACAATGCGCCTGCCGTTGCGTGGTGTCGCTGATCAATGCGCAGTCGTGCGCCCCGCGTTGTCCAGAGTCTGCAGCAGGCGCCGGCCCAGCCAGGCCATGCACGGCACCGCCATCGAATTGCCAATCGCCTTGTAGCGCGGCGCCTCGGCGGCCGGCTTGTGGTTGAGGATTCGTTCGGGTGTCTCCTGTTCGTGTGACCGAGGCAGAATTGCCGGGTCGTCATGGCGGATGCGCAGGAGAAAACACGCCGAAGGCTGGCCGCCTTCGGCTTGGAGGAGGAAACCACCCGTGTACTGGTTCAGGTTGCGGTCGTCGGTGGAACCGTTCGCTGTCTCAGCATTCACCCGGCCCTTGTCGTGGTTGGGGCCGGCATCGTCTGGCGCACATCCGCGCACAAAGGGAGCCCGTTCTTTTCACCGGTGGGCGCCGGTGTCGAATACCGCCAACCCTGAAGGGTCTCCTGATGCCTCGACCCCCATGGCAGGCAAGGCATCAGGAGACCCTTCGCAGCGGGCGGGACTGTTACTGATCGAGGGAATACGCGGTGCGTGATTCGAGGAAAAAAGGCCTTCTCGCCCCTCGCAAGGGGCGCGCACACCGCAACAGAAGGTATCGCGTGCTGGGAGCCTCGCAGGGCTGCGGGGCGGTGGTCACGTTGCCGGGGGTGGTCAACGCGACGACGGGTTCTCTGTCTTTCAGGAGGCCTTCGGGCCACCGCGGCGCTTGCGCGGCGCGGCACGCTTGCCCGATTCGATGGGCAGCGTTCCCTTGCAGTCGGGGTATTTCGCGCAGGACCAGAATGGACCGCTCTTGCCGCTGCGCTGGCGCGTGGCACCGCCACACTGCGGGCATGCTGGCCCCTCGGGAATCTTGATGGACAGCGAGGTGCCACGGTACTGCGCAATCAACTGCGTGACCCAGGCCGCCTGCTTGTCGATGAAGGTATCGAGCGCGAGCTGTCCGGTTTCGATCATGTCGAGCGCCTGTTCCCACACCGCGGTTGTGCCGGGATCGGCGATCGCGGCGGGCACGGTGTCGATGAGCGTGAAGGCGGCATCCGAGGCGCGGATGGCCCGTCCTTTCTTGATCAGGTAGCCACGGTTCAGCAGGCCGCCGATGATATTGGCGCGGGTCGCTTCGGTGCCGATGCCCACGGAATCTTTCAGCTTCTGTTTCAGGCGTGGGTCTGACACCAGTTTGGCGACGCTTTTCATCGCCTTGACCAACTCACCTTGGGTGTACGGGCGCGGCGGCAGCGTCTTGAGCGCCTTCAGATCGACCCCAGCCACCTGGCACGCCAGCCCTTGGTGTAGCGCTGGCAGCACCTGGCTGCGGGGTGCGGCGTCATCGCCGGCATCGTCGGGTTGCGGCTCGGCCAGTACCAGGCGCCAACCCGGCACGACTACGTGCTTGCCCACGGCCTGCAATGTCTGGTCGCCGCAAGAGAACCTTGCTGTCGTGCGGTCGAACTCGTGCGGCGGAAGAAATTGCGCCAGGTAGTGGGCGCGGATCAGGCGGTAGACGGCCAGTTCCTTCTCGCTCATCGCCGACAGGTTGGCGGGTTCGAGCGTGGGGATGATGCCGTGGTGGGCCGATACCTTGGCGTCGTTCCAGGCGCGCGAGTGCTGGGTGCGGTCGAGCTGGTCGATGATCGGGCGCAGGCTCGGATCGGTCTTGAGCAGACTGTCGAGCACCGTGGGCGCTTCGGCATGCATGCTTTCGGGAAGATAGCCGGAGTCGCTACGTGGATAGGTGGTGGCCTTGTGCGTCTCGTACAGGGATTGGGCGATCTCTAGCGTCTCCTGGACATCGAGGCCGAACTGCTTGGAACACACTTCCTGCAAGGTGCCGAGATCAAACGGCAATGGCGCGCCTTCGCGCATGCGTTCGGTCTCGACCGATACCATCTGAGCAGCGCCAGCGGCGCGGATGCGCTGCACCGCCTGCTGCGCAACAGGCTCCTGCAGGCAACGGCCTGCATCGTCGGTACTGGCCGATGGCGGCAGCCACTGCGCGGTGAATGTCTGGCCTGTGCAGGACAGCGCCACTTCGATGGACCAGAACGGGACGGAGACGAAGGCCGCGATTTCACGATCGCGATCGACCACCAGTCTGAGCGTGGGGGTCTGCACGCGTCCGACCGACAGCACGCCGTCATAGCCGGCCCGGCGCCCCAGGAGGGTGAACAGGCGGCTCAGGTTCATCCCCACCAGCCAGTCCGCTCTGGAGCGCGCCAGCGCCGAGTGATACATGGGCAGCGTGTCGCCCGAAGGCTTCAGCTTGCCGAGCGCGGCATGGATCGAGGCGTCGTTCAGTGCTGACAACCACAGCCGTTGAATGGGGCCGCGATAGCCACAGAGATCGATGATCTCGCGCGCAATCAGTTCGCCTTCGCGATCGGCGTCGGTGGCGATGACCAGTCCGGTCGCCTTGCTCAGAAGGTCTTTGACGACCTTGAATTGCGCTGCGGTCTTGGGTTTGACCTCAACCCGCCAGTGCTGGGGAATAATGGGAAGTTGCTCGATCGTCCAGCGCTTGAGCTGTTCGTCATAGGCTTCCGGCGGCGCGGCTTCGACAAGGTGGCCAATGCACCACGTCACGACAACGCCGGGGCCGTTGAGGCAACCATTGCCGCGCTGCCTTGCGCCCAACAGGCGCCCGATGTCCTTGCCTTGCGAAGGTTTTTCGCAGAGAAATAGCCGCATGCCTGTCCATCCAAATCACATTGCCGATGTATCTGGGCAGCAGCATGTCTGGATGTTGCGAACCTCACCGCAAACAAGAGGAATGTGCAGGCACCCGCTTTGATCACGGAAACGGCGGCATATCCGACCGGGGGCGTTGGGCGTGCGAAGTGTTGATGTGTACTGGAGCTTCTTGCGCTGGGCGCGCGAAAACGCGGTGGATGTTGGTGGAACCTCGCTTCCCGAAGACAGGAAGACGGAGCGAGCCTCGGTAGGCTCGCCCCTGGAGATGCGCCTACTCCGACGGTGGCGGCTGCTCCGCTGATGTCGGCTTCGGGCTGAGCGTGACCGACTCGATCCGGTACGGCAGGATGCCGACGCTGCGCGCATTGATCTGCCAGGTCTCGCGCGGCTTCTCATCCTTGTCCTCCCAGGGTTCGCGCTCCATGCGGCCGATGACCAGAACGCGCATGCCTTTCTGGTACAGATCCTTCCAGTGCTCGGCATCGCGGTGCCAGATTTCGACCGGCGCCCAGAAGCCACCACGGTCCTCGAAGGTGCCGTCCTTCTTGGGCACCGGGTTGTCGAAATAGACGTTCAGGCGCAGCAGGCGACTGGGTTCGTCGTTGCCATTCGGGAACTCGCGGTACTCGGGCGGCGAGCCGATGTTGCCTTCTCCAGAAAAATGCGTGCTCATGTTGTGATCTCCGTGGTGGTTGAAATGCCCGTGCCAAGCCGGCCCCGGGCGCGTGCTGGGATGCCTGGCGCAATCACCGATCGTGCATTGCGGCGGGAATGGATTTGAGCCGGCGCAGATAAGCGTCCTCGGCCTGGGCCATCTTGCCGGCGCAGTCCTGGGCCTGCCGGCCGAGGGTATGCAGCAGACTGATCTGCATGTTCAACGCGATGCGCTGCTGTTCCAGCGCGAGCAGATCCTCCAGCAGATTCACCGGCGTGGCCGTGGAGGCCATGACCTCCTGCCAGAGGGCGACGCCCATCGCCGAGCGGTCGTGCTTGCGCCAGCGCAGAAAGGTCGTGCCTGCGCCGGTACGCTGCTGGGCCAGTTCAATGGACAGCAGACGGAAGGGATAGCCTCGCGCCTGCGCCAGCACGCGCCGCTGCGCCAGGTCAATCAACTCATCCCTGAGCGCGTGACACCGGTTGACCCAGTCTTCGAGATCCCCTTTACCCTTAAAAGCCCTTAAAAGGCCTTTTAGATAGCCCGCCTGTTCCAACTGGATGAAGTCCGCCTGTTCCAGGGGCTGGAAGTGCCGGCGTTGGTTCGGTTCGCGTACTGTCATGCTGACTCACCCTCGTCGGATGAGGCTGCTTCGGCGGGGTCTGCCGCAGCATCCGGCTCGCTGGCTGGTTCGGTTTCGGGGGCGGTGCGCTGCTGCAGGCCACGGCGTGCGATCGGCGGCGCGAAGCGGCTGCGCCGGGTACCTTCGAGCACGTCCTGGGGCAATTCACCGTACTTTTCCAGCGCCGCCCGTGCTGCGGCATTCTTCGCCGCGAAGTCGTCGCGCGTGGTGCCGGAATACCGGTACTGCTGCGCCAGCGAGAACAGGCTGCGCAATGAGTGCGCGCCGTCGTTGAGCCAGCGTTCGAGTGTCGAGCGATCGATCAGCGCGGTGTGGTGGGCCAGGATCAGACGTCGGGCAAGATCGTCGTAGTCCGCCAGCAGATACACCGCCATGAAGCCCAACTGCGAGGACACGAACAGCGGCAGCTTGACCGGCTGGACGTTGAGGTTCTCGCCCAGGCTCAACGCAGGCGGCACGCCGGCCAGTGCCTGGTCTACTTGCTGACGCAGGGTCTGGAGCTGTTCCTTGGTGGTGGATAGCTTGTCCTCGATGCGCAGCATCCACCAGTCCGAATAGGGGTCGTCCTGTTCGGCACCGCGCTTGAGCTTGTTCATGATGGAGACAAAGCCGTTGAGGCCGATGATGCCGGGCCTGCCTTCGGCCGGGGCGCGGCCATGCCAGATGCGGGACGCATGGTGGGTGTGCAGGGTCAGGGACATCGCGCTGCGCAGCGATCCCAGGTTCAACTGAAGGGATTCGGTGGCATTGTTCTCTTGGGCCATGGTGACGACTCTCGGTGATGAATGAGTCGTCAGCATCCGGGTTGGCCGGAAGGCCGTCAGTCATCAAACCGAACCCGCCGCTTGCCTGATTTGTCGGAGCGGCCAGCCGCGCGCATCGTTCGGAAGCACCGTTGCGATGCCGCACCGGAAGGCTGCGTGTTGCGCTATACCCGGGGTATAGGCGTCCATGGCGCTCAGTGGATGCTGCCGGGGGAGCACGGTGTGGATCAGGGCCGCTGCGGGCGGAAGGCGGTGTGTTCCGCTATACCCGGGGTATAGGCGACGGTGGAACACCTTGGACATTGCAGAGCAGCTTCCGGGCTGATGACTCTCGACGCCGTGCCGGCTCGCGGGCGTGTCAGGTCGAGCGCAACAGTTCCTGCAGGCGCGCCAGATGAGCTTTCGCGACTTCCGCATCAGCAGGTGTGGCGGGCGGCGGATCGGGCTCTGGTGTCCTGTTGACTGGCGCCGCAGGCGCCTTCTGTGCAGCCCAGGTGCGAAATTCTCCCCGTAAGGCTTTCTGAATGATGCCGAACAGGTAGCCGGTGGGATTGCGGATCGTCGTGGAGGCGCAACGTGCATCCCATTCGTCCAGCAGGGCTTGCCGCAGATCGTGATCCACTGACTGCATCGCGGCCAGCGCGCCGTTCTGCTGCTCCGCCTTCAGCGCCAGGAAGCGCCTGGGCAACTGCAGTTGCTGACGTTCTTCTTGCGCGCGCGGTACTGTACGTACTTCTTTAATACTTTCTTTTATACGTACTGTACGGTCCGACTTCGGATTCCGAAGTGCGCCGTTTTCCGGGCTTTTCCGGCCTGCTTCGGAATCCGAAGAGAGGTTCGCCAGATTCCGAAGACGGTCGTCGGAGCCGTCTTCGGAATCGTGTTCGCCGCCGCCCTGTGGATAACTCGATGTGCCGTTCCAGCCCTGCGCTGACAGCCGCTGTGACAGAATCTCCAGGCGACTCGGCAGCACTCGGCCGCTGAGCATGGGGTCTTGCGTCAACTCCTGCAGGGTGGTCGCGCCCACGCGCTGGACGGATTTGCTGGCATGCGTCAGTGCCTGGCTGACCAACTCCAGATAATCGGCATCGAGCTGGATGGCTTCGTAAGGGGTGAGCGGTTCGTCGTGCAGGACGTAGAGGTTGCCCTGAATGCGCCCGCTTCTGGGATCACGCCGGCGCCGCACCAGGCTGATCCAGCGCGTCAGTCGCAGCACGGTCAGCGCTCGGGCCACCGTCTCGTGCGATGCCCTCTCGGCACAAGGCATGGAGGCCAGCCAAGGCGCAAGCTGGTCGTAGGTGGGCATGGCGGTGATGCCGTCGTCCGCCAGCATCAGGCGGAACACCTGCCAGCCGTTGCGTTCAAGCGGTGTCAGGCGCCGGTCCAGCAGCAATGCACGCGGCACGCTGTCGTGTCGATTGCCACTATAGAGAAAGCCGTCGGTCGGTGGTGAGACTGCAGATGGGGCCGGCGGCGGCTGTTGAGGTGCCAGTTGGCCGAGCGCCTGCTCGAACAGCTCGCCCAGCCGGACGGGGCCGCGCGTAGGGTGTGGCCCATCCGTCATCAGGTCAGCCCTTCATCGATCCATCCGCGCAAGGCATTCCAGATCACGGACAGAGGCAGCCCAGTGGCCTCGGCGAGATCCGCCGCGACGCCCAGCATTCCCATGTCGTCGTTGCTGTCGACTTCCTGCTCCTTCACTGTCGAGGACCAGCGCTTCCACAGGTCGGTGTCCTGTTCCTCGGTCAATACCGGATGCCGCCCCTTGCGTTTCGGCAGGCCGATGACACTGCGACGCAAGGCGATCTCCTGGTGGGTCAAGCCGAAGAATTTGCTGATCAGCTCCGTGCTGGCGCCCAGGCGCAGTAGCCGATCGATCTTCACCACCTCCTCGGTGACGTCTTCTACCTGGTGCAGCAGACGACGCAGCACATCGCGGTTGACGACTACCGAGCACCACGACACGTTGGCGTTGGCCAGCACGCTGGCCATCGCGGGATGCTTGAGGGCATCCAGATCCTTGTCGTCGAACCCCATCGACTTGGCCCGGCGCAACTGGCCGTTGCGTAGATCATGAAGTGCCTGGGCGATCACTGCCTGGTTAAGTGGGTGAGGTCCGGACATGGCTACGCCTCTCATGATCCGGTGATGGCATGGTCGCCATCGGCGATGCCGGACTCGATGTCCCTCAAGCGACGGGCAAGCCGCAGCAGGCGGAACAGTTTCACCAGGGCGTTGTCGCTGAGCCTGTGTGGCAAGCCTTGCTGCGCTCCGGTGACTGCCGGGGTACCTTGTAGAAGCGCTCCCAGCATTTCGGTGAGAATCGAAAGATCGATGCTCGTGACCGACTGATCGGTCGCCAAGTAAGGCGTGCTCAGGGCATGCAGCAGTGCCAGCGTCGCCTGGGCGTGCCGATCGGGTGTTGGCTCGGCCTCGGGCTGCCGGCATCGAAAACCGATGCCTTCCTGGCACGCCTCGACCAGGTCTTGCAGAGCGGCTTCGCCGGCAATCTCGCGGGCGAACTGCGCGATATGCGTGCGCAGGCGATCGGGGTCGTCCAGCGCGGGTTCGATGTACCAGACGTCGGTAATCGGATAGAGACTTCCTGCCTGAATCGGGATCGACTGCAAGACGTTGCGCTCGAAATCCGGCAACGTCTCGCCGGTGTGATCCGCGACCAGGCGCTGGATGGATTGCAGCCGCTCGGTTGTGCCGGCTGGCGATACGATGTGCTCCTGCAACAGGGTGGCACGCTGCGCATCGTCGGATTCCTCCGGACCCGGTGCGGGCGGCGCGGCTGTCGGCGCCGAAGGCGTCGTCGATGTCTGCTCCGGTGGCGGGGGCGAGGATGGCTGCCCGGTCGACGCTGTCGATGGCGACGACAGGGATGGTGCTGGCGCGGGAGGTGATTCGGGTTCGCCGGCAGGCTCGCTGCTGAGGACCTGCCAGCGCCGATCCGAGTCGGTAATCTCGAAGAGCAGCGTGTCGTATTCCATGTCGAGCAGATCGGCCATCTGGCCGACCAGTTCGTCCTGGACGCGCTGAACGCTGAAGCCGCCCGCCGCACTGTCGAACAGTGCCAACACGTCCTGGAACAACGTGGGGAAATCGAGGTGGGAGTGGGCCTGGCGATTGCGGGCCGACCAGACTCTGTCGGCGGCGCGCCGCAGGCTGGTCAGTTGCTCGACCTGGTGCCGCCCCAGGCCGGCGTAAAGCACGGTCGGGATGGCGGGCAGCAGATATTGGATGGCCTCTTGCATCCGGCTGATGTGGGGTTGCGGCACGGGATAGCCGTCCGCCTTGAGGCGGCGTGCCAGCTCGGATTGGGACAAGGGTTTGCCGGTTTCCTCTTCATACAGTTCCCGGGCTTTCTGCACGCCCAATGCGCGCTCGATGAACGACAGGCCGCCGTGCAGCTCGTTTTCCGCGAGATGGCCCGTCAAGGAAACTATTTCTCCGCGTTCTGGCCATGGCCGGAACTGGCAGGCAATGCGGAAGAAGCGCTCGTCCCGTGTCTCGCTCCAGAGTTCGCGCAGGATCGCCAGACGCGTATTGCCGCCGTTGCGGATGATGTAGTGATCCGCGCCTGGACGCCGCGTGATGGGCGGGGGAGCGTCGAGTCCGCGTTCGCGAATCGACGCCTTGATGTCGTCGTAAAGCGGGTTGCGGGTGAGGCGCGGATCAAGCTCATACGGCCGCAGTTCATCGAGCGTCACGACCATCGGCGTATCCTCAATCGGATCGCTCAAGCTGCTCGCGACGGGGCCGCTGCGCGTGAAGCCATCGCTCAGGAGCTTGTTTGCAACGTCCTGGGGGGAGATGTCAGGCATGGCCATCTCCTTCCTGCGTAGGAAGCTCCGAGGGTTCGAGCCCACGCTGGGCTCGCCGCAGCATGGCGCGGGCGTTGAGCCCCGCTCGGTGGTCGCTGGCGGTGGCGCTGGTGAAGATCGGTGGCAGGCCCGGCCGGGTGAACTTGAGATGTCCACCTGGGGTACGAACGACCTCCCATCCTTCGCTCAGGGCATACTCGATCAGCGGCAGCAACCGCTTGTGGCCGCGGGCCAGTTCATGGGCGTTCGACATGGGCGAACCTCCCTCCGGCCTTGCCGGTGACCGCTGCGAACCGTTCCTGCCACTGAGGGCATAGCTCATTTGCCAGGCCGCGCACGATCTCCAACGCGGCCAATGCCTGACGGCCCGAAGGCCGTCGATGCTCGACGCGATGAACAGGCAGGCCTCGGGTGGCTGCGCGCGGAAAAGCTTCGATCGCAGGAATTTCAGTGGCCAGTACCTGGATGCTGGCCTGCTCCTGGAAGATCAGGCGTAGCGTCTGCTGGATCAGGCGCGCGTTGGACGAGACGGCGGGGACGCGGTTTATCAGCAACTGCAGTGCGGGCGGTTCAATGCCCAGCTTTCGGTACGGCGTGATGTCCTCGACCAATTGCAGGGTTCCACGCCGCAGTTCGCGTGCAGCCAGGATTTCCGGTGTGACGGGCGACACGGCCTGCTGGGACGCCAGCAGTGCCATTTCCAGCAATACGCTGCGCGCGCCCTGGGTGTCTATGACCACCAGATCGTAGTGCGGCTGGAAGTTTGGCATCAGGTTGCGCAACCGCAGGCGTCCATCTGGGGCGTGCAGCAGCAAGGTATTGAGCTGCCGGTGCTCGTCGTTGGACAGCACCAGATCCAGGTTGTCGATGACGGTGCGCGACACCAGGTTCGCCAGGTCGCGTTCGTTGAAGGCCAGAAGCTCGTAGATGCCGCCCGGTGCGCGATGCTTCAGCTCGTAGTAGGACGACAGGGTTGGCTGCATGTCCAGGTCGAGCAGCAGCACGCGCAGACCTGCGTCGGCGATGAATGCGCCGAGGTTGGCCGCGACGGTGGTCTTGCCCACGCCGCCTTTGGTCGAAATGATGGATACGACCTGCATAGGGCTCTCCTCAGACATCGCTCGGGAGAGCTGGCTGCTGCGCGCGGTTCTTGAGACGTTCGGTTATCCACAGATCGATCTCGGTGGAATCCCATCCGACAGCGCGAACGCCGAGGCGTAGCGATTGGGGAAACTCACCCTTTTTCATGAGCGAGTAGATATGCGCGCGTTTGAATCCGGATTTGGCCTCGACTTCGTCCAGCCGCAGGATGCGGCGCTCGCCGGGCAGCAGTGCAGTGGGCTGCGACATAGTGGTCACTCCTTAACGCTCAGTGGCGTTTGTTGGGGTGACCTCTATTCAATAGACATGGCTTCCGAAGTACATTGCAAATGCAATTTCCCAGACTGCAGATACAAGCTGGAAAACCTCAAGCAACTACGCTAGCGCTGCCCAGCTTCCTCCGTGCGCTGGCGAACTTGCCGTTCAGCGTGCGCTCGGTGATGCCCATGGTGCCGCCACGATGAGCGATCAACGCGCTGACGATGGCCTCCTGGGTGCTGAAGCAAGAGTGCGGCTTGCCCGAAGGAGATCTGCTCAGCATCAGCTCCAACATGCTGCCAATGATGTGCAGGTAGGTGGCCTCCGCACGATCACTGAGAGAACACTGGCCGCAGGCTGGGATTGCCCCAGATTGCTTGAGCAGTTCTTCGTGACGCTCCTTGAGGTTCCGCAGTTCGCGACGACAAAGCTCAAGCTCCGCCTTCATGGCTTGGCGTTCCACCAACATGGCCTGTCCGGCTTCCAGCGTGATGACGGGGTGCGCGATGCGCTCGATGCGACTGAAAAGAAAAGCAGGTCGATGCCCTGGGTAGTGGGTTTGCATCCAGTGTTTGAGATCGAGGTGGCGCACGGTCAACTCATGGGAATCAAGCAGGGATTCATCGTTCAACGTGATGCCGTTTCGACCATAGGGAAGCTCACCGTTGACGATGGCATCGTAGATGCGTTCCGTGCAGAGTCGCAGTTCATCCCATCGGGGGCAATTGAGCGTTCTCGGCAGATTTCTAGGCGACGAGATGGAGGACAGGATTTCTTGCGAGTAACGCCATAATCCTGCCCAGCGTATGGCGGCCTCAATCGGACGATAGAACACCTTTGAAGCTGGCAGCTCTTCATGCATGTCTCCATCTCCTTGCGGGAGCGCTACATCACCGACTCCTCTGCTGCCGATCGACGTATGGTCACGGCATTTGTTGTTTGGCTTCTTGGGCGCACGTTGGCGGGGTATGCCGAAGCATGTTGGGTCCACATGCTCAAGGCCAGTGGCCATTGCCCGCTCGATATGTGAAAATCGCGATGCTTCGACCATCGAGCGATTAGTGACCGCACCTGGTTGCGCTTGTACACGCCTGTCAGCGTCGTCGGCCTTGATTTTTTCATCAAGACTCATTTCGTATCGCGTGTTCTATAAGGGGTCTAACCGACTTGCCTCGGCGCTGCGTCTATGCGGTTTGATTGGTGCTGGCCAGGGGGGAGGCGATGCCGGTGAGACTTCCACGGCATCCTGATAGATCGACATAGCAACTGACTGCCTCGCTCCGCCTTGCGCATGATCAGCTGTGCAAGGCTGAGAGATGCGCACTCAGTTCGCGCACACGTACGCGATGCAGCGGACTGCCTCGGCACGGGGTAGCACGCAGGTGAGCGGATGGTGTTGGCGGCGAGTGGAAATTGGTGGACGGTCTTCGTTGACGACGCCCGAAAACGAGGCTAAAATTGAGGCCTTCGTTGAGACCCTCAGCGAAGAAAAGAGTTGGAAAACATACGCTTAGCGCGTCAGTGCTAGTCCCGTTTCCCGCTCCAGATTCAGAAAACCCGGTCTTGAAAAAGGCCGGGTTTTTTCGTATTCAACCACCACAAACCCGGCGCCATGGCTCGTGGTCAGGTATACTCGGCAGCCTGTTTCATATCCTGATTCTGTGGGGGAGGCATGTCCGCCATGAAGGTACATTCACTGTTTATATACCCCGTCAAGTCCCTGTCTGGCATTGAGGTAAGCCGCTTTGACACTGATGATTTCGGCCCGGTCGCCGACAGACGCTGGATGATTGTCGACGATGACCGCCGTTTTGTGACCCAGAGGGAGCATCCGGAGCTGGCGCTGGTTGCTACCGCGCTGGAGGGTGGCAATGTGGTTGTCGACATTCCGGGTGAGGGTGCGTTTCCCCTGATGGCTATTGATGAGACAGATGCGGCCGGCGCAGAGGTTCGGGTCCTGGTCTGGCGTGACTGGGTCAAGGCCGTTATGGGACAGCCTGAAGCCGGCGAGGCGTTAAGCCGGTTCTGCGGCAAGTCTCTCCGGTTTGTCTATATGCCGGACAGTTCATTTCGCCGTGTTGATGCCGGACGGGTGGATGAATACCGGCGTGTAGGCTTTGCTGACGGTTTTCCGTTCCTGATTACCAATACCGCTTCGCTGATGGAGCTGAACGGGCGCCTCGATGCTCCGGTAGAGATGCGCAGGTTCCGGCCCAACATCGTGGTGGAGGGTGCGCAGCCCTGGGATGAGGACAGCTGGCAGCAGCTGACCATTGGCAACAACCGTCTGAGTGTTGTGAAGCCCTGTTCCCGCTGTGTGGTGACCACCGTGGATCCCGCAACGGGCAAAAAGGACGCCGCCTTGCAGCCGCTCAGAACCCTGTCAGGCTATCGCAGGACGCCGGACGGCGTGATCTTCGGCCAGAACGCCATTCATGAATCACCGGGAAGTATCCGGGTTGGTGATCCTGTTACCATCAACAAATCGGAGTCAGAATAAACGTGCCTTTGTTAACGCTGGACTCAGTCTCCCTGGCTTTTGGAATGCACCCGCTGCTGGACCAGGCATCGCTGGTAATCGACGCCGGAGAGCGCGCGTGCCTGTTGGGACGCAATGGCGAAGGCAAGTCGACCCTGCTCAGGATTGTCACTGGGGAAGTGGTGCCTGATGGCGGGGTGGTGCGCCTGGACGACGGCGCAGTGCTTGCAGTGCTGCCGCAGAACCTGCCATCGGAGGATTCCCGCACAGCCTATGAAGTGGTTGCCGGTGCGTTTCCGGAAACCGGAACCTTGCTGGCGGAGTTTCATCAGCTTTCCCAGCATGCGGATGAGTCGGGCCTGGACCGTCTGATGAAGGTCCAGGAGCGCCTGGAAGCCCTGGATGGCTGGCGGCTGGATCAGAAGGTAACCACCATTCTCGGCCAGTACGGTGTCGATCCCGATCAGACACTGAACACGCTGTCCGGCGGCTGGCAACGCCGTGTGCTGCTGGCAAAAGCCCTGGTTGCGGATCCGGACATCCTGTTGCTGGACGAACCCACCAACCACCTCGATGTGCCTGCCATCGCCTGGCTGGAAGAGGCTCTGGGCCAGTTCCGTGGCGCCATGCTGTTTGTCAGCCACGACCGGGCGTTTATCCGGCGCATGGCCACCCGGATTGTTGAGCTGGATCGGGGCAGGCTCGTGAGCTTTGCCGCCACCTATGACCGCTACCTTGAACTGAAGGAAAAAGCGCTGGAAGAGGAAGAGCGTCAGAACGCGCTGTTCGACAAGCGGCTTAAGCAGGAAGAAGCCTGGATTCGCCAGGGTATCAAGGCACGCAGAACTCGCAACATGGGCCGGGTGCGCGCCCTCCGGGCCATGCGCGAGGAACACCGGCAACGGAGAGTCCGTGGCGGTACCGCAAGCTTCGCGGTGGAGGATGCAGCCCGTTCCGGAAAACTGGTTGTTGAAACCCGGGATGCAGGCTTCGCCTATCCTGATGGTACGCCGGTGATCAGCGATATGAACCTGACTATCCTCAGGGGTGACAAGATCGGCCTTGTGGGGGAAAACGGAACCGGCAAAACGACTTTGGTTCGGCTTTTGCTCGGAGACCTGGAACCAACTGAAGGGTCGGTGCGTCTGGGTACCAATCTGCAAGTGGCCTATTTCGATCAGCTTCGCGGGGAGCTGGATCTGACCCGGAATGCCCTGGATAACCTTTCCGAGGGTCGGGAATTCATTGATATTAATGGCCAGAGCAAGCATGTGCTCGGTTATTTGCAGGAGTTCCTGTTCACACCGGAGCGGGCCCGGTCGCCGGTCAGTGTGTTCTCTGGTGGTGAACGTGCGAGGCTGCTGCTTGCCAAGCTGTTCAGCAAGCCAGCGAACATTCTGGTGCTTGATGAACCGACCAACGATCTGGATGTGGAAACCCTGGAACTGCTGGAAGAACAGTTGGCGGAATTTGCCGGAACAGTGATCGTGATCAGTCACGACCGGGAGTTTCTTGATAATGTGATCACTGAAACGGTTTTCCTGGATGGATCGGGCAAAGTGCGTGAGTTTGTCGGCGGTTACACCGACTGGCGTCGGCAGGGCGGGCGTTTTCCCTCCGAAGCGACTGGTAATCGGCCGGACAAACAGGACAAAATCAGAAAACCCGGTAAGGAAACCGCCAAAGAAAGTGAAAAAAAGGTGCCAGGAAGCGCAAAACAGGCAGCGCCCCCGGAAAAGAGCAAGCCTGTCAAGCTGAGCTATAAACTCAAACTGGAGCTCGAACAGCTACCCGGGCAGATCGGGGCGCTGGAGCAGGAAGTCGCCGGCCTGAAGGAAAAGATTTCCTTGGCTGATTTTTACTCAGGCCCACCGAACGAAGTCTCGGCCACTCTGGAAGCATTGACGGAAAAGGAAAACCGTCTGGAGAAGGTTATCGAGCGGTGGATGGAGCTGGAAGAACAGGCAAATCAATGAATATCAATTACAATTTCAGGTTTCAGGACGGGCGTACCGTCGAGTTTACAGTCACTGATCGACCGTCGCCGGCATCCGGGCCTTTACCCTCGTGGACCAAGCTTGGGCACTGTCAGTGCAGTAACTGCCCGTTGAAGGCTTCAGATACGCCTTATTGCCCCGCAGCCACTGAAATACTGCCCGTTGTCGAAGCATTTCAGGCGGAAGATGCCTACCAGAAGGTTGAAGTTCAGGTTACTGATGAGCGGCGCAGCTACCTGAAACAGACTGCCCTGGAAGAAGCCCTCAGATCTTTGCTCGGGCTGAAAATGGCAACCAGCGGGTGCCCGGTACTGTCAGAGCTCAAGCCGATGGCAGTTCATCATCTGCCGTTCGCCAATACCGATGAATTTATCATGCGCAGTGTTTCCCATTACCTGTTGCAGCAATACTTCGCGAAACGGAATCACCAGGCCCCGGACTGGGACCTGAAGGGCCTTGTGGAGAGGAATCAGAGGTTGCAGCTGGTCAATCAGGCCCTATGGCAGCGTATTCATTCGGTTTGCAAGGGGGACAGCAATCTGAAGGCGCTACTGAACTTCTTTTCGATGGCGTCGAGCGTCAGCTTCTCCCTGGAAAGCCAGCTGCGTAAGCTTGAGGCAAAAATGGGCGGGGAAGGGGCCTGACAGGCCCTGTCTTACAGTACAAGCCCGGATCAGATCCCGGGCTTTCTGTTCTGCAACCGTCAGTGAATCCGAACGGCGAGAACATCGCATTCGGTGCCGTGCAGAACGCCATTGGCAGTTGAGCCCAACAAAAGCTGGAAGCCCTTTCGCCCGTGGCTACCAACAATCACAAGGTCCACATCCTGCTCTTTGGCAAGCCTGTGGATTTCTGATTCCGGGCGCCCGACCGTAACGACCTGGTTTGTCCCGGAAACTCCGTACTGGTCACCGTAGGCGCCCAACTGCTCACGGGCGGCTTTGTCGAGTTGATCCTGAAGTTCGGTCAGATCCATTGGTATGTCACCGCCATAGGCGTAGCCTACGGGCTCAACCACATGAACCAGCATCAGCTCTGCGCTATAGGCTTCGCTCATGGCTTTCGCCTTGTTGAGCACCTGTGGGGCCTCTTCGGTCAGGTCAATGGCAACAAGCATTTTCTTGTAGGCGGACATGGCATCGCTCCTTCGCGCACGGGATGATATGGTCATGAGGGGATAGTATCTTAAATCCAATCGCAAAAGTGTAGCGGGAAACTGACAGGCATCAATAAAGGCGGCGGAAAAAGCGCTTTTCTGGCAGGCAATCAGGCCCGCCAGAATAAAGAGGAGAGGGGTCAGGCGTTGCCTTGTAAGAGCTCTATGGCATTAGCCAGGCCCTTCAGGATGCCCTTGGAATACCGGTCGATCACGAAGCCCACATTCTTCTCGTTGTAGTTGATATAAGAGCCACGGATAAACTGCCACTTGGATGAGATGTTGTTAAACGCCGCGCTTAATTCCGGTGAGCCCTGACCCTGCATAACAGATTCCAGCAACGCATCCAGTTCCCGTGCCTGCTCGTCGAGCGGCGTCTCGGTAGCGGAGCCCTGGAAGGTCTGGGAAACCGACGAGTTGGTGCGCACTGAATACTTGGCCATCATCTGGGCCATTTTTACAGCGGCTGAACGCGCCGCCTCGACCCGGGGGGTTGTTGTCGTCCCGGAGTTCTCCCGGGCTACCTGATATAGTTCGGTCGCCTTCTCATTCATGGTGAGGGCCTGGTTCGCCATATCGGAAACCAGCCGCAAGTCCGGGTAGCCCTGGTTACGCACATCATTGATGTTGCTGCGCATCAGGTTCTTGAACTTGTCGAACTCCTGGTTCAGCTTTTCAATCTGTTCGGCGGACAGCACACCGGAACTACTGCCGGCGATGGAATTCATGGAGTCGTTGGCTGAGTTGATGCCCTGCACAATCTCGTTCAGGGTATCGGTATCGCCAGTTCCACTGAAGCGGTAGTAGGCGTCCAGGGCGATGTAGTTGCTGACCCGGAAATTATGGAGGTCGGAGAGGAATCCGTCGGCGCCGCCCTGGGCGCGGGCACCCATGGAAATCAGTGCAAGGAGAACGAGTGCGGCTACAAGGGAGCGTATCCGCAGGTTGGTGTCTTTCATCGGATGGGTCTCCGTACATGCGATTTTATTATTGTGGACCAAAGTCGTAGATCGAAGGTAAAGTAACTGCGCCGGCCAATCAAGCAGTTTTGGTGGCCTCAGTGTCGGTAAATGTAAACAACTTTGAAATTTGCGTGATGAAGTTCCGGTTTTTTCTTAGAAGTGGCTCACAGTCAACTGAAAGATAACAGTTCCATTCCAATTTCCTTCGGCTGCCCCGGATTTTCGGGACTTTTTCAGCCGGTGCGAAAGAAACAAATTGACAAACGCGCCGTTTTTTTTCATCGTGTGCCCTCATGATTCAAACGACTGTATGAATTTTTTGAATCAAATGACCGGGCAGTGACCGAAATCTCGCTGCACAAACAGCCAGGCGGCGGTGCCACTTGGCTGAAAGCAGTTCCAAACACAGACTGGAGATCAGTTGATGATTTACGAAGGTAAAGCCATCACGGTTAAAGAGATCGAAGGCGGGATCGCTCAGTTGAACTTCGACTTGCAGGGCGAGTCAGTAAACAAGTTCAACCGCCTCACCATTGAAGAGCTCCGCGCCGCGACTGACGCATTGAAGGCGAAAAAGAACCTGAAGGGTCTGGTGGTTACCAGCTCCAAGGACAGCTTCATTGTTGGTGCTGACATTACCGAATTCACCGAGCTGTTTGCCGGTTCGGAAGAGGATCTGGTAGCCAACAACCTCAAGGCCAACGAAGTCTTCAACGCCGTTGAAGACCTGCCGTTCCCCACCGTTACTGCCATTAATGGCATAGCTCTGGGTGGCGGTTTCGAGATGTGCCTCGCGACCGACTACCGGGTTATGGACAAGAAGGCCAGGGTTGGCCTTCCGGAAGTGAAGCTGGGCATCTTCCCGGGCTTCGGCGGTACTGTGCGCCTGTCCCGCCTGGTGGGTGTCGACAACGCGGTGGAGTGGATCAGTGGCGGTACTGAGAACCGCGCGGACGTGGCACTGAAGGTAGGTGCCGTCGACGCCGTGGTTGAGTCCGGCAAATTGGTCGAAGCCGCCGTTGCCATCATTAACCAGTGCAACGAAGGTAAGCTGGACAACGAAGCCCGTCGTGAAGAGAAGAAGGGCAAGATCAAACTCAATGCCATGGAAAGCATGATGGCATTCGAGATCTCCAAGGCGTTTGTTGCCGGTAAGGCTGGCAGGAACTACCCGGCGCCTGTTGAAGCCATCAAGGTGATGCAGAAACATGCCGGCATGACCCGCGACAAGGCGATCGAAGTGGAAGCCAAGGGCTTCGCCAAGATGGCCAAAACCAATGTAGCGGCTTGCCTGGTTGGCTTGTTCCTGAACGATCAGGAGCTCAAGAAGAAAGCCAGGGCGTGGGAGAAGGAAGCCAGTGACGTCAATCTGGCAGCTGTGTTGGGCGCCGGTATCATGGGGGGTGGTGTCGCATTCCAGTCTGCCCTGAAAGGCACGCCCATTCTCATGAAAGATATTAACCAGGACGGCATCAGGCTCGGACTGGAAGAGGCCAAGAAGCTGCTGGCCAAGCGTGTATCCAGGGGCAAGATGGACGTCAGCACGATGGCAGACGTCCTCAACAGCATTACGCCGACCCTGAATTATGGTGATTTCAAGAACGTAGACCTGGTTGTTGAGGCTGTTGTTGAGAACCCGAAGGTTAAAGACGCGGTGTTGCGCGAGACCGAGGATGCGGTTCGTGAGGACGCGATCCTGACCTCCAATACATCCACCATTTCCATCAACCTTCTGGCCAAAAACCTGAAGCGTCCGGAAAACTTCTGCGGCATGCACTTCTTCAACCCGGTGCACATGATGCCACTGGTTGAGGTTATCCGTGGTGAGAAGACCAGTGATCGTGCCATCGCGACCACCGTTGCCTACGCCAAAGCCATGGGCAAGACGCCGATCGTCGTCAACGACTGCCCGGGCTTCCTGGTTAACCGCGTACTGTTCCCATACTTTGGTGGCTTTGCCGGCCTGGTCCGCGACGGTGCGGATTTCCAGAAAATCGACAAGGTGATGGAGAAGTTTGGCTGGCCCATGGGCCCGGCATACCTGCTGGACGTCGTTGGTATGGATACGGCCAAGCACGCCAACGAAGTGATGGCCGAAGGTTTTCCGGATCGCATGAAGGACGAGAACAAGTCCGCCATTGATGTGATGTTCGAGAACAACCGCTACGGTCAGAAGAACGACAAGGGTTTCTACAAATACGAAACCGATAAGAAAGGTAAGCCCAAGAAGGTTGTGGATGAAGAAACCTACACGCTGATTGAGCCTGTAGTTCAGGGTAAGAAGGACTTTGATGAGGAAGACATCATTGCCCGGATGATGATTCCGCTTTGCCTGGAAACCGTACGCTGCCTGGAAGACGGCATCGTCGAGGATCCGGCAGACGCGGATATGGGTCTGATCTTCGGCATTGGCTTCCCGCCGTTCCGTGGTGGTGCCCTGCGCTATATCGACGACATGGGTGTGGACACCTTCGTCGAGCTGGCAGACAAGTATGCAGATCTCGGTCCTCTTTACCATCCGACCGAGAAGCTGCGTGAAATGGCCAAGACTGGCAAAAAGTTTTTTGGCTAACCCTGAACGAGATTTCCGAACGGAGAAAGATCTATGAGCCTTAATCCGAGAGACGTTGTCGTCGTCGATTGCGTGCGGACTCCGATGGGTCGTGCCAAAAACGGCTGTTTCCGGAACGTGCGTGCAGAAACCCTGTCCGCCGCTCTGATTGAAGCGCTGTTTGAGCGCAACCCTAAGCTTGACCCGAAAGAAGTTGAAGATGTGATCTGGGGCTGTGTAAACCAGACCAGGGAACAGGGCTTCAACGTGGCGCGCCAGATTTCCCTGCTGACCCGTATTCCCCATGAGTCTGCGGCCCAGACTGTGAATCGTCTGTGTGGCTCTGCCATGAGCGCGATCCATACCGCTGCCCAGGCCATCATGACCGGCAACGGTGATGTGTTCGTTGTTGGTGGTGTCGAGCACATGGGGCACGTACCCATGACCGAAGGCTTCGACCACAACCCGGCTGCATCCAAGTATTCTGCCAAGGCGTCCAATATGATGGGCCTGACTGCGGAGATGTTGGCCAAGATGCACGGCATCACCCGTGAGCAGCAGGATGAGTTCGGTGCCCGGTCTCACCGCCTGGCCCATGAAGCGACGGTTGAAGGCCGCTTCAAGAACGAAATCGTGCCCATTCAGGGCCACGACGAAAATGGGTTTGTGAAGCTGATCGAAGAAGACGAGACCATTCGCCCGGAAACAACCGTCGAGTCGCTTGGCCAGTTGAAGCCGGCTTTTGATCCTAAGAACGGTACCGTCACTGCCGGCACATCCTCGCAGTTGACTGACGGCGCTGCTGCCATGGTTCTCATGTCGGCTGAGCGTGCCGAGGCCCTGGGCCTGAAGCCGATTGCCAGAATCCGCGGCATGGCCGTTGCCGGTTGTGATCCCGCAATCATGGGCTACGGCCCGGTTCCGGCCACCAAGAAGGCGCTCAAGCGTGCAGGCCTGAAGGTTGAGGATATCGACTTCTGGGAATTGAACGAAGCCTTTGCTGGCCAGTCCCTGCCGGTTCTGAAAGACCTGAAGCTGCTGGGTGTTATGGAAGAGAAAGTAAACCTGAACGGTGGTGCGATTGCCCTGGGCCATCCGCTGGGCTGCTCGGGTGCACGTATCTCCACAACCCTGCTGAACGTCATGCAGGCCAAAGGCGGTAAGCTTGGTGTTTCCACCATGTGTATCGGCCTGGGTCAGGGCATTGCAACTCTGTGGGAGCGGCTCTGATTCGGTAAGCTGAATTGGAAGCAAGCTCTCAGGAGGCCCGGCAAATGCCGGGCTTTCCTGTCTTTGGCCGTGCAAAAAAGCCGGCCCTAAACAGAAGAATGGGTTGTCTTGCTTTTCCTGACCCTGTAAAACATTGCAGCTATACCAATGTGGCGGCTATTGAGTGTTTTCTAGCCGACTGATTTTACAGCGAGTTTACGGTTTGCTGATTTTTTAACCGATTATCGCCAAGGATACAGATCTCCGATATGGGTAAAAGTCTCGTTATTGTCGAGTCGCCAGCGAAAGCGAAAACCATCAACAAATACCTGGGCTCCGACTTCATCGTCAAGTCGAGCGTCGGGCATATTCGTGATCTCCCCGTTAGCGGAAGTGGATCGCAGTCCGATCCCAAGGAGCGGGCCAGACAGGCCGCGGCTACCCGGAAGATGAGCCCGGACGAGAAGGCCGCGCACAAGAAGCGCAAGGCCCGGGAGCAACTGGTGGCACGGATGGGTGTGGATCCGGATCACGACTGGAGTGCCCGTTACGAGATCCTGCCTGGCAAGGAAAAGGTGGTTAGCGAACTCAAACGCCTGGCGAAGTCTGCCGACCATATCTACCTCGCAACGGATTTGGACCGTGAAGGGGAGGCCATTGCCTGGCACTTGCAGGAAACGATTGGCGGCGAGCCGGAAAAATACCGGCGCGTGGTGTTCAACGAGATCACCAAGCGCGCCATTCAGGAAGCGTTCAAGGCCCCCGGCAATCTCGACACAAACCGTGTCAATGCCCAGCAGGCAAGGCGGTTCCTGGACCGTGTCGTGGGCTACATGGTATCTCCGCTGTTGTGGGCCAAGATTGCCCGGGGCCTGTCGGCGGGTCGGGTTCAGTCGGTTGCTGTGCGGCTGATTGCCGAGCGGGAGCGTGAGATCCGAAAATTCGTACCGGAGGAATTCTGGCAACTCCACGCCGACCTCGCGTCCGAAAGAGCTGGCCAGCCGGTCCGGTTTGAGGTAACCCGTCATAATGACAAACCATACCGGCCCGTTAACGAGCAACTAAGCGCTGAGCACGTTAATCGCCTGAAGGCAGGTGACTTCAAGGTTGCCAAGCGTGAGGACAAGCCAACCCGGTCCCGGCCATCAGCGCCCTTTATCACCTCTACGCTGCAGCAGGCGGCGAGCAACAGGATGGGGTTCAGTGTCAAGAAAACCATGATGCTGGCACAGCGCCTGTACGAAGCGGGCTTCATCACCTACATGCGTACCGACTCCACCAACCTGAGTCAGGACGCGGTCAGCGGCTGCCGGGATTTCATTCAAAAGCAGTTCGGGGATAAGTACCTGCCAGAGAAGCCACGGGTCTACGGTAGCAAGGAGGGTGCCCAGGAGGCCCACGAGGCGATTCGCCCAACCGAAGTCAGCCGTCGCCCGGCTGATATCAGCGGCCTTGAGAAGGACGCAGAGAAGCTTTACGAGCTGATCTGGCGACAGTTTATTGCCTGCCAGATGTCGGATGCCGAGTTCCTGAGTACGTCCATTGTGGTGGCTAATGGTGACTACGAACTGCGTACCCGTGGCCGGATCATCAAGTTTGACGGTTTTCTCAAGGCGGCCCCCCAGGCCGCCAAAAAAGACGAGGACGTTTCGTTGCCGGATATTCAGGTGGACGAAATTCTGGATCTGAAAAAGCTGGATCCGAGCCAGCACTTTACCAAGCCTGCACCCAGGTACACGGAAGCCAGCCTGGTTAAAGAGCTTGAAAAGCAGGGCATTGGCCGTCCTTCGACTTATGCCTCCATTATTTCCACCATCCAGGATCGTGGCTATGTGCGGTTGCAGAACCGCCGGTTCTACGCCGAAAAGATGGGCGAAATCGTTACCGAGCGACTGTCGGAGTCGTTCCCGAACCTGATGGATTTCGACTTCACCGCGAAAATGGAAGACGAGCTGGATGAGATTGCCGAAGGTGAGGTTCAGTGGAAAAAGGTGCTGAATGATTTTTATGGCCGTTTCCGGCAACAGCTGGAAACGGCCGAAAGTGCGGAAGATGGCGGCATGCGTGCCAACACGCCGACAGAAACCGATATTCCATGCCCCAACTGCGGTCGCAACATGCAGATCCGGGTGGCCAGTACGGGCGTGTTTCTGGGCTGTTCCGGGTATTCACTGCCCCCGAAAGAGCGTTGCAAAACCACCATTAACCTGGTTTCAGGTGACGAGGTGGTCAGTGCGGATGATGATGTCGAGGGTGAAGGTGAAACCCGCCTGCTTCGCAAGAAACGGCGTTGTCCGAAATGCGGCACCGCCATGGACAGCTACCTCATTGACGAAACCCGTAAGTTGCACGTGTGTGGTAACAACCCGGATTGTTCAGGCTACGAAGTGGAAAAGGGCACCTTCCGCATCAAGGGTTACGATGGTCCGACACTCGAGTGCGACAAGTGCGGTTCCGAGATGCAGCTTAAAACAGGCCGGTTCGGCAAGTATTTTGGCTGCACCAACACCGAGTGCAAGAATACTCGTAAGTTACTGAAAAGCGGAGAACCGGCACCACCCAAGATGGATCCGGTGCCAATGCCGGAGCTGCAGTGCCAGAAGGTGGACGACACCTATGTACTCCGGGATGGCGCCTCAGGTTTGTTCCTCGCGGCCAGCAAATTCCCGAAGAACCGGGAAACCCGGCCGCCGCTGGTGACGGAGATCAAGCCGCACCGCAAGAAAATCGATCCGAAATACGACTACCTGATGGACGCGCCCGAGCGTGATCCGGAAGGCAATCCCACGGTGATCCGCTACAGCCGCAAGACCAGGGAGCAGTACATTATGTCCGAAAAGGACGGAAAAGCGACGGGCTGGTCTGCGTGGTATGTAAACGGGAAATGGCAGCCGCAGGACAAGAAAAAGTAGTTCGGTCGAACATGGGGTCAGATGAAAATGGGGTCAGATGAAACCTTTCATCTGACCCCATTTTCATCTGACCCCGTTTTCAGCCTTTACCGGAACTTCCTCAACCTCTGAATGAGCGACGAAGTATCCCAGCGCTTCCCGCCCATGGACTGCACATCCGCATAGAACTGATCCACCAACGCTGTCACCGGCAGCGAAGCGTTCACCTTGCGTGCCTCCTCCAGGCAGATCGCCAGATCCTTCCGCATCCAGTCCACCGCGAATCCGTGTTCAAACTCGCCGGCAATCATGGTGTCGGAGCGGTTTTCCATCTGCCAGGATTGCGCGGCGCCTTTGGAGATGACATTCACCACTTTTGCGACATCCAGTTCCGCCTGTTCGGCAAAATGCAGTGCCTCTGACAGGCCCTGTACCAGGCCGGCAATGGCAATCTGGTTCGCCATTTTGGTTTTCTGGCCACTACCGGCAGGGCCCATCAGATTGAGCGCGCGGGCGTAGTGCTCCATAACGGGCTGGGCTTTGGCGTAGTCTGCTTCGGAGCCTCCGCACATGATGGTCAGTTTGCCGTTTTCAGCACCCTGCTGGCCACCGGAAACCGGGGCATCGACAAAACCCATCCCGTTGCGGCGGGCGGCCTCGGCGAGGTATTCGGCTATGCCGGCAGAGGCGGTGGTGTGGTCGACCAGGACAGTGCCTTCGGAGGCCTTGGCAAGAATGCCTTCTTCGCCCTCGTAGACCGCCTTCAGGTCCTTGTCGGCGCCAACGCAGGTCAGAACGATGGTTGCACCCTTAACGGCTTCAGCAATGGTGGCGCAGCAGGTTCCGGAGTAATCCCTGGCCCATTGCGCTGATTTGGCCGATGTCCGGTTCCAGACCCTGACGGCGAGCCCGGCTTTGGCCAGGTGACCGGCCATCGGATACCCCATGACCCCCAGGCCGATAAACGCTGCTGTAGACATTGCTTTTCCTCCTGTGTTTTTGTTGAGCTAACTTATCATAGAAGAGCAGGGCAGGCCGTGAATAAAAAAGGCCGCTGAATCAGCGGCCTTTGCATGGCGAATCCGGCGCGCCGGATTTATGTTTTCGGGTAGTCCCGCTTGTCTGAGCCGATATACAGCTGGCGCGGACGACCGATGCGGTAGTCGCCGCTGACCATCTCGTTCCAGTGCGAGAACCAGCCGATGGTCCGCGACATGGCGAAAATAACCGTAAACATGGATGTCGGAATGCCCATGGCTTTGAGGATAATGCCGGAATAGAAATCTACGTTCGGATAGAGTTTGCGCTCTACGAAGTACTCGTCTTCAAGGGCAATCTGCTCGAGGCGCTGCGCTATTTTCAGCAGTGGATCGTTTTCAAGGCCTAACTCACTCAGCACTTCGTGCGCTGTCTCAGCCATGACCTTGGCGCGTGGATCGAAGTTCTTGTACACCCGGTGGCCAAAGCCCATCAGGCGGAACGGGTCGTCTTTGTCCTTGGCCTTGGCGATGAACTTTTCAATGTTGGACTCGTCACCGATTTCCGCAAGCATGTCGAGAACAGCTTCGTTGGCACCGCCGTGAGCCGGGCCCCAGAGCGCTGCAATGCCAGATGCGATGCAAGCGTAAGGGTTGGCACCGGATGAGCCTGCCAGCCGAACGGTAGACGTGGATGCATTCTGTTCGTGGTCAGCATGCAGAATAAAAATCCTGTCCATGGCTCTCGCCAGAATCGGGTTTGGCTCGTAGGTCTCGCAGGGAACGCCAAACATCATCTGCAGGAAGTTCTCGGCGTAGGAAAGGTCATTTCTTGGATACACAAACGGCTGGCCAATGCTGTACTTGTAGCACCAGGCTGCAATGGTCGGCATCTTGGCGATCAGTCGATGCGCAGTAATTTCCCGTTGATGCTCGTCGGTAACGTCCATCTGGTCGTGATAAAATGCTGAAAGCGCTCCGACCACACCGCACATGATAGCCATCGGATGCGCATCCCGGCGGAAGCCGTGGAAGAAATTACGCATCTGGTCGTGGAGCATCGTGTGATTTTTGATGGTTTCGTGGAACTGCCTGTTCTCCTCAGCGGTGGGTAGCTCACCTTTAAGCAGCAGGTAACAGACTTCCAGGTAATCCGAGTGCTCTGCGAGCTGCTCGATCGGATAACCCCGGTGCAGGAGTACGCCGTTTTCACCATCAATGTAGGTGATTGCCGACTCGCAGGAGGCTGTGGAAACAAACCCCGGGTCATAAGTGAAAATGCCGTGCTGGACCAGGCCTCGTACGTCAATAACGTCAGGGCCCACGGTGCCGGAATAAACCGGTAGCTCAATGGACTTGTCTCCCACCGAAAGCGTGGCTTTCCTGTCGATCATAGTGCTCTCCTGTTTATCAGCTTTGGCAGCGCGGGCTGCCTTTATAGTTGCGCGAGAAGTCGCGTATTATCGCAAAACTGGCGGCAAAATATAGGGTGTTGCCTTTTTTTGTCAATGAAAGAGTGGAGAGACCGCGCGATTGGGTCCTTGTTGTAAATCAGGGATATCACGAATAATTCGGTCTGATGCAAAAAAAGCATTTGTCAATACGCCTAATAGCCTGCTCTGTTAAGGTTTTCGCTGGAATTTCGCATGGGTTGCGCGTTTGTAATTATACGGGCGCCTCCTTATAATCCTTAGCCCGGAATCGGGGATTCATCGTCATGGGCGCTTGTGCGTAGCAAGCTACCTGTTGGTGTCCGCCCTCCTGAACCATTCGGTTGTCGGTACCGTATCGAACATCCGATCCTTACATACCAACCATCCGCACCCGGCTTTCCGGTCCCGCGGATCCAAGAGAGAGTGTGAGAGCGCTGTGAATAGCAAACGACCAGTAAATCTCGATCTCAGCAAGTTCCATTTTCCGCTGCCAGCCATTACGTCCATATTGCACCGCATCACCGGCATCATCATTTTTGTTGGTGTTGCGTTCATGCTTTACGGACTCCAGCTTTCCCTGTCCGGGGAGGAGGGCTTCAGCCGAGTAAGTGAACTGCTGGACAGCTTCCTAGCCAGGCTGATCACCTGGGGCATCTTGTCTGCTCTGCTGTACCACCTGGTTGCAGGTATCAAGCACCTGCTCATGGATATGGGCATTGGTGAAGAGCTCGAGAGCGGCCGCCTCGCCTCGAAGATCACGATTGTGGTTTCCGTTATTCTCATCGTTCTGGCAGGAGTCTGGGTATGGTAAGCAGCGTCACGAACCTGGGTCGCAGTGGTGTTTACGACTGGCTGATCCAGCGGGTAACCGCCTATGTTATTGCTTTGTATACAATTTTTCTGCTCGGCTTTGTGCTGACCTCCGACGTCGACTACGACACCTGGTCGGGCTTGTTTGAACAGCTCTGGTTCCGCATCTTCACCCTGCTGGCGCTGCTGTCGGTTGGCGCGCACGCGTGGGTGGGGCTCTGGACGGTAACCACTGACTATATCAAGGCCATGGGCCCGAGGTTCCTCGTGCAGGCAGCGTGTGGTCTGACCATGTTTGTGTATGTGGTCTGGGGCATTCACATTCTTTGGGGGCTTTAATTGATGGCTAATATCAAGACCATATCCTACGACGCGATCGTTATCGGTGGTGGCGGTTCCGGAATGCGCGCTGCGCTGCAGTTGACCGAGTCTGGTGTCAACACCGCGTGCATTACCAAGGTATTCCCGACTCGCTCGCACACGGTGTCTGCCCAGGGCGGGATTACCTGCGCAATCGCAAGTGCTGACCCCAACGATGACTGGCGCTGGCACATGTATGACACGGTGAAAGGTTCGGACTACATCGCCGACCAGGACGCCGTCGAATATATGTGCTCGGTCGGCCCTCAGGCCGTCTTTGAACTGGAGCACATGGGGCTGCCGTTCTCCCGTACCGAGCAGGGTCGTATCTATCAGCGTCCGTTTGGTGGCCAGTCCAAGGGGCCGGACAACCCGACTCAGGCAGCCCGTACCTGCGCCGCTGCCGACCGTACCGGTCATGCGCTTCTGCACACTCTCTACCAGGCTAACATCAAAGGCGGGACTACCTTCCTTAATGAGTGGTACGCGGTAGACTTGGTCAAAAACAGCAAGGACGAGGTTGTTGGTGTTGTTGCCATCGAGGTCGAAACCGGCGAAGTAGCCTACATCAAGTCCAAGGCAACGGTGCTCGCCACCGGCGGTGCAGGCCGCATTTACGCATCGACAACCAATGCCCTCATCAATACCGGTGATGGTGTCGGTATGGCGCTGCGCGCCGGATTCCCGATGCAGGATATGGAGATGTGGCAGTTCCATCCGACCGGTATCTACGGTGCCGGTACTTTGGTGACGGAAGGTTGCCGGGGTGAGGGAGGCTACCTCATCAATGCTGAGGGTGAGCGCTTCATGGAGCGTTATGCTCCGAACGCCAAAGACCTGGCGGGTCGCGATGTTGTGGCCCGGGCGATGGTTATCGAGATTCTGGAAGGTCGCGGTTGTGGCCCCGAGAAGGACCACGTTCTGCTGAAGCTGGACCATCTGGGTGAGGAAACCCTGAATCTGCGTCTGCCAGGCATCTGTGAGCTGTCCTGTACCTTTGCCCATGTGGATCCGGTGAAAGAGCCGATTCCGGTGGTTCCGACCTGTCACTACATGATGGGTGGTATCCCGACCAACGTTGGTGGCCAGGCGTTGACCCAGGACAAAAATGGTAATGACAAGGCAATCCCGGGGTTGTTTGCCTGCGGCGAGGCGGCCTGTGTGTCGGTGCACGGTGCCAACCGTTTGGGCGGTAACTCCCTTCTGGATCTGGTTGTGTTCGGTCGCGCAGCTGGTCTGCACATCGAAGAGCAGTTGCGTGGCGGATTCGAGGTGGACGGCGCCAGCGACGAGAATATCAAACGCGCCATGGCGCGCCTTGAGCGTCTTGACAATGCGTCTGAAGGTGAAAGTGTGGCTGCGGTGCGCAAGGATCTCCAGAACTGCATGCAGCTGTATTTTGGTGTGTTCCGTGACGGTAAGAGCATGGAAGAGGGTTTGAAAAAGCTGGAGGCCATCGGTGAGCGTGTTGGTAACACAAAGCTGGCGGATACCAGCAATGCCTTTAACACGGCCCGTATTGAAGCGCTGGAGTTGGACAATCTGTACGAAGTGGCTCTGGCTACCGCCATTTCCGCCATTGAGCGTAAGGAAAGCCGGGGTGCCCATGCCCGGAATGACTTCACCGAACGTGACGATGAGAACTGGTTGAAGCACTCCATGTACTTCCCGCTGGACAAGCGCGTAGGAAAGCGTGATGTGAACTTTGCACCGAAGACGGTGGATAAGTTTGAGCCAAAGATCCGGACTTACTAAAGGGGACGCCGAAAATGTTAGTAAGCCTTTATCGTTATAACCCGGAAACCGACAATGCGCCTTACATGCAGGACGTAGATGTCGAGATTCCGGAAGGCAAGGATCTGATGGTCCTTGATGTTCTGAATCTCATCAAGGAGCGCGATCCCTCGATGGCCTACCGCCGCTCCTGCCGTGAGGGTGTTTGTGGCTCGGATGGCATGAACATGAACGGCAGGAATGGCCTGGCCTGCATTACGCCCGTTTCCCGGGTTGTGAAGAACGACAAGCTGGTGCTGCGGCCGCTGCCGGGCCTGCCTGTTATCCGCGATCTGGTGGTTGACATGGGCCTCTTCTACAAGCAGTACGAAAAGGTCATGCCGTACCTGGTGAACGACAAGCCGGCGCCCGCCATTGAGCGCCTGCAATCTCCGGAAGACCGGGAAAAGCTGGACGGCCTGTACGAGTGTATTCTCTGTGCCTGCTGCTCCACTTCCTGCCCGTCGTTCTGGTGGAATCCTGACAGGTTCATTGGTCCTGCTGGCCTCATCCAGGCGTATCGCTTCCTGGTGGACAGCCGCGACACGGCCCAGGCCGAGCGGCTTGCCAATCTGGATGACCCGTTCAGTGTTTTCCGCTGCCGGGGTATCATGAACTGTGTCAGTGTCTGCCCGAAAGGCCTGAACCCCACAAGGGCTATCGGCCACATTCGGAATCTTCTGCTGCAACGGGCCACTTAAGCGGCGGGAGTTCAGGCAGACGCTATACTGTTCTGACAAGGTTAGTGCCCGGAAGGCCCCGCAAATCGCGGGGCCTTCAACCAAAGGCTTATAGTCAAAGGTCTTACCCGGGTGCACACTACGCAAGCCGTGGCGGAAACCTGTAAAGTTTTCACCCCGCTTTGCTGAGTATAAAAATCACCGGGGAACGGAAAACATCCGTGTCGGGTGTGGTGGTCAAAGTCGATCCCGTAAAAACCCGTATTGACTGAGAATTGCCCCTGGCCGACCATACCGGGCTCCCCGCACCAGCCCAAGGTGAGCTATTCAAGATGCACGAAAGCATAATGGAGCAGTTATGGCAGACTTCCCACCTGCAGGGTGGTAATCTCGCCTATGTTGAACAGCTTTTTGAAACCTACCTGACAGATCCCAACGCCGTTCCCGAAGAGTGGCGAGGCTATTTTGACAAGCTTCCCAGTGTCGATGGCTATCAGGGTCGCGACATTGCCCACTCTTCCATCCGCGAGCAGTTTGAGCACATCTCGCGCAATCAGCGCTTTCTCGCCAGCGGCGGTGTTCCCGCCAGTGCTACGTCCGACGCAGACAAAAAGCAGATTCGTGTTCTCCAGCTGATCAACGCCTTCCGTTTCCGTGGCCATCAGGAAGCAAAGCTGGATCCGCTCGGCGTATGGCAGCGTCCTCAGGTAGAAGATCTGGATCCGTTGTTCCACGAACTTTCGGATTCCGACAACGACCTCGAATTCCAGACCGGTTCCCTGAATCTTGGCTCCGAGACCATGAAGCTCGGAGATATCATTAAGGGGCTGCGTCAGACTTATTGCGAGAGTATCGGCGCGGAATACATGCACGTTGTCGATACCCGTATCAAGCGTTGGTTTCAGCAGCGTATGGAGCCGGTTCGCTCACGGCCGGAGTACGAGGCGAAGACCCGCAAGCACATCCTGGAGCGCCTGACCGCCGCCGAAGGGCTGGAGAAATACCTGGGTTCCCGGTATCCGGGCGTCAAGCGTTTTGGCCTTGAAGGTGGCGAGAGTCTGATTCCCTGCCTGGATGAACTGATCCAGCGTGCAGGCTCTTACGGCGCCAAAGAGATTGTTCTCGGTATGGCCCACCGTGGCCGCCTGAACGTTCTGGTGAACACCCTCGGCAAAAACCCGAAAGAACTGTTCGACGAGTTCGAAGGCAAGAAGCTGGCTGCTTCCGGTTCCGGTGACGTGAAATACCATCAGGGTTTCTCATCCAACGTGATGACCCCTGGCGGCGAGGTTCACCTTGCCATGGCTTTTAACCCGTCTCACCTGGAGATTGTGTCCCCGGTGGTTGAAGGCTCTGTTCGCGCCCGCCAGACCCGTCGCAATGACAATGAAGGCAGCAAGGTTGTTCCGATCATCATGCACGGCGATGCGGCCTTTGCCGGTCAGGGCGTGGTGATGGAGACTTTCCAGATGTCCCAGACCCGAGGTTTCGGTGTTGGCGGCACCATCCATATCGTCATCAACAACCAGGTCGGCTTCACCACCAGCAAGCAGGAGGACGCGCGGTCCACGGAATACTGTACCGACGTCGCCAAGATGATCCAGGCACCGATCCTGCACGTGAATGCAGACGATCCGGAAGCGGTTATGTTCGTGACCCAGATGGCCATGGATTACCGCAACGAGTTCAAAAACGACGTGGTTATTGATCTGGTGTGCTACCGCCGGCGCGGTCATAACGAAGCGGATGAGCCCGCAGCAACCCAGCCGGTCATGTATGAGAAGATCCGCAAGCTGAAAACGACCCGTAACCTCTATGCTGACCAGTTGATGGAAGCCGGAGTGATCAGCGAGGACGAAGCCAGACAGATGGAGAGCGACTACCGTGATGCGCTGGATAACGGCGAGCACGTGGTCAAATCGCTGGTCAAGGAGCCCAACAAGGAGCTCTATGTCGACTGGACGCCATACCTTGGTCATGAGTGGACCGCCAAATGCAAATCCAGTGTGGCCCTGAAGACGATTCAGAAACTCGGTAAGAAGCTGACCTCGGTTCCGGAGGGGTTCAGTATCCAGCGCCAGGTTTCCAAAATCGTTTCAGATCGCGAGAAGATGACGGCAGGTGCCTTGTCCATTAACTGGGGTTATGGCGAGGTTATGGCTTATGCAACGCTGCTGGACGAGGGCCATCCGATTCGTATTACGGGTCAGGACGTCGGTCGGGGTACGTTCTCCCATCGTCATGCCGTGTTGCATAATCAGAAAGATGGCTCAACGCACATAGCACTTGAACAACTGTCCGAAGACCAGCCGAAGTTCGAGCTCTACGACTCACTGCTCTCTGAAGAAGCCGTCATGGCGTTCGAGTACGGTTATTCAACCACCGCGCCGGACGGCCTTGTGGTCTGGGAGGCGCAATTCGGTGACTTTGCCAACGGCGCCCAGGTGGTGATCGACCAGTTCCTGACCAGTGGTGAGCACAAGTGGGGCCGCCTCTGTGGTCTGACCCTGCTGCTGCCACACGGCTACGAAGGTCAGGGGCCAGAGCACAGTTCCGCGCGTCTTGAGCGCTTCCTGCAACTGTCTGCCGAGCACAACATCCAGGTATGTGTGCCGACAACGCCATCCCAGGTATTCCACATGCTTCGTCGTCAGGTCAAGCGCCCGCTGCGCAAGCCATTGGTAGCCATTACGCCGAAGAGCCTGTTGCGGCACAAGGAAGCCACGTCTGATCTGGATGATCTGACCAGCGGCACCTTCCAGACGGTACTTCCCGAGAAGGAGCCGTCGGATCCGAAGAAGGTGACGCGCCTGATCATGTGCAGCGGCAAGGTGTATTTCGATCTCCTGGAGAAGAAGAAAGCCGCCGAGCGCGACGACGTCGCCATCGTTCGTATCGAGCAGCTCTATCCGTTCCCGGGTGATGATCTTGATGAACTCCTGAGCCATTACAGCAAGCTCAAGCACGTTGTCTGGTGTCAGGAAGAGCCGATGAACCAGGGTGCCTGGTACTGCAGCCAGCATCACATGCGTAATGCCCTGCATCGCAAGAACCCCAAGCTGTACCTTCAGTATGCCGGTCGTGATGCTTCCGCTGCTCCTGCCTGTGGCCACATGTCGGTCCACATTGAAGAGCAGAAGAAACTGGTTAACGACGCGTTTGAAATTTGACGAGCTACCGAGCTAAGGATCTGTAATGTCAACTGAGATTAAAGCCCCCGTTTTCCCGGAGTCGGTCGCAGAGGGTACTGTCGCGACCTGGCACAAGCAGCCGGGTGAAGCCTGTTCGCGTGACGAGCTGATTGTCGATATCGAAACCGATAAGGTTGTTCTTGAAGTTGTAGCGCCCGCTGATGGCGTTATCGAGGAAATCCTCAAGAACGAAGGCGATACCGTTGAAAGCGGTGAAGTTATCGGCAGGTTCAAGGCAGGCGCAGCGGGCGAATCCAGGCCTGCGGAAAGCAAGGCGGAAAGCAACAAAGAAGAGAGCAGGGAAGAGGCTCCGAAGGAAGAGGCCAAGAGCGATGCCGCTTCCGGCGAGGCCATCCTGAGCCCGGCGGCCCGTAAGCTGGCCGAGGAAAACAACGTTGACCCGACCGCGGTCAAGGGTACCGGCAAAGATGGCCGTGTAACCAAGGAAGACGTTCAGAGCCATGTGGAAAGTGCCAAGTCTTCCAGCGCTGCGGCAGCGCCCAGGCCGGCTGCCGATATGCCAGAGGTGAATGTGCCCGCCGGCGAACGGCCGGAGAAGCGTGTCCCGATGACCCGCCTGCGTGCCAGTATCGCCAAGCGACTGGTTAACGCGCAGCAGAGCGCTGCCATGCTGACAACCTTCAACGAAGTCAACATGGCACCGATCATGGAGCTGCGCAAGCAATACCAGGACAGCTTCGTCAAACGCCACGGTATCAAGCTGGGCTTCATGTCTTTCTTTACCAAGGCGGCGACCGAAGCCCTGAAGCGCTTCCCTGCGGTAAACGCGTCTATTGACGGTAACGACATGGTTTACCATGGTTATCAGGATATTGGTGTGGCGGTATCCACTGATCGTGGTCTCGTTGTTCCGGTACTACGCGATTCCGACGCCATGGGTCTGGCCGACATCGAGAAAAAGATTGTCGAGTACGGCACCAAGGCCAAAGAGGGCAAGCTTGCCATCGAGGATATGACTGGCGGAACCTTTACCATTACTAACGGTGGTATTTTTGGTTCCCTGATTTCCACGCCGATCCTGAATCCGCCGCAAACCGCTATTCTGGGTATGCACAAGATTCAGGAGCGTCCGATGGCAGTAAACGGGAAGGTGGAAATTCAGCCAATGATGTATCTGGCGCTTTCTTACGACCACCGTATGATCGATGGCAAGGAAGCAGTTCAGTTCCTTGTTGCCATCAAGGAAATGCTTGAAGACCCGGCACGTATTCTGCTGGACGTCTGAGCCGACACTTAACGAATCGGAAAACGGGATTAACTATGTCTGATAAGTACGACGTCATTGTCATTGGTGCAGGCCCCGGAGGCTACGTGGCCGCCATCAAAGCGGCGCAGCTCGGTCTCAAGACCGCCTGTGTGGAATCCTGGACCGCTGCAGACGGCAAGGCGCAGGTGCTTGGTGGTACCTGCCTGAATGTTGGCTGCATTCCCTCCAAGGCGCTGCTTGAGATTTCTCACAAGTTTGAGGAAACCACCCACGACTACGAGATGCAGGGTATCATCGCCAAGGATGTCAAAATGGACATCGGCAAGATGATGGAGCGCAAGAGCGGCATCGTCAAGCAACTGACGGGCGGGATCGCGGGTCTGTTCAAGTCCAACGGTGTGACATCCATTCACGGCCACGGCAAATTGCTGGCAAACCGCAAGGTGGAAGTCACCGACAAAGACGGCAAGACCACGACCTACGAAGCGGATAATGTCATTCTGGCGACCGGCTCCAAGCCGATCCAGATTCCGCCCGCGCCGTTCGATGGTGATTACATTGTGGATTCCGAGGGCGCCCTGGAGTTCAGCGACGTGCCCAAGCGCCTGGGTGTGATCGGCGCCGGCGTTATTGGTCTTGAACTTGGCAGCGTATGGGCCCGTCTTGGCTCTGAAGTAACCGTCCTGGAAGCCCAGGACACCTTCCTGCCGACAGTAGACCAACAGGTTGCCAAGGACGCTCTGAAGCAATTCCAGAAGCAGGGGCTGAATATTAGCATGGGAGCACGAATGACTGGCGCGGAAGTCAAGCGCAAGCTGGTTAACGTGACCTATGAGGACTCCAAGGGCAAGCACGAAGCCAAGTTCGATAAGCTGATTGTTGCCGTTGGTCGTCGTCCTTACACCGACAACCTGCTGTCTGAGGATGCCGGTGTCCAGATGGACGAGCGTGGCTTTATCTTTGTGGATGACAACTGCAAAACCGAAGCGCCGGGTGTCTGGGCTATCGGTGACGTGGTTCGTGGCCCGATGCTGGCTCACAAGGCCTCTGAAGAAGGCATTATGGTTGCCGAGCGTATTGCCGGGCACAAGCCTCAGGTTAACTACGACTGCATCCCGAACGTGATCTACACCGCGCCGGAAGTGGCCTGGGTCGGCAAGACCGAAGAGCAGTTGAAGGCCGAGGGTGAAGAATACAGCGTGGGTACCTTCCCGTTCGCCGCCAATGGCCGTGCCATGGCTGCAAACTCGGCATCCGGCCTGGTCAAGATCATCGCTGACGCGAAAACTGATCGCATTGTCGGTTTTCATGTGGTGGGTCCCCAGGCCTCTGAAATCGTTGCCCAGGGCGTCATTGCCATGGAATTCGGTTCCAGCGCCGAAGACCTGGCCCTGACCTGTTTTGCGCACCCGACCCTGTCGGAGTCCGTGCACGAGGCAGCTCTGGCCGTCGGTGGTGGCGCGATTCATATCGCCAACCGCCGCAAGAAGAAGTAACGCAAACCAGGAATTTTTTAATTCGGGACATTAACTATGAATTTGCATGAATATCAGGGCAAGCAGCTTTTCGCTGAATATGGCCTGCCAGTATCCAAAGGCATTGCCTGTGATACCCCAAAGGAAGCAGTCGACGCAGCCGGTGAAATCGGCGGTGACGCATGGGTGGTCAAAGCTCAGGTTCACGCAGGTGGCCGTGGTAAGGCTGGCGGTGTCAAGCTGGTCAAGAGCAAAGACGAGATCCGTGAGTTTGCCGAGAAGTGGCTGGGCCAGAAGCTGGTAACCTACCAGACAGACGAGAACGGCCAGCCGGTCAGCAAAATCCTGGTTGAATCCCTCACCGACATCGACCAGGAGTTGTACCTGGGCGCAGTAGTCGACCGTGGTACCCGCCGTATCGTGTTCATGGCCTCCACCGAAGGCGGTGTCGAGATCGAGAAGGTTGCCGAGGAAACCCCGGAGAAGATCCTGAAAGCGGAAATCGATCCGCTGGTCGGCGCGCAGCCATACCAAGGCCGCGAGCTGGCGTTCAAGCTGGGTCTCGAAGGCAAGCAGATCGGACAGTTCACCAGGATCTTCATTGGCCTGGCCAAGCTGTTCGAAGAGTGCGATCTGGCACTGGTCGAGATCAACCCGCTGGTGATCACGCCGGCCGGTGATCTGCACTGCCTGGACGCCAAGGTTGGTGTTGACGGTAACGCGCTGTACCGCCAGAAGAAGATCCACGAGATGCACGATCCCTCCCAGGAAGACTCCCGGGAAGCGGAAGCCGCCAAGTGGGAGCTCAACTACGTGGCCCTGGAAGGCAACATCGGTTGTATGGTTAATGGTGCTGGCCTCGCCATGGGTACCATGGACATCATCAAACTGTCCGGTGGCCAGCCTGCCAACTTCCTGGATGTCGGGGGCGGTGCGACCAAGGAGCGCGTTTCCGAGGCGTTTAAGATCATCCTGTCTGACGACAATGTCCAGGCGGTTCTGGTCAACATCTTCGGTGGTATCGTTCGCTGCGACATGATCGCAGAGGGCATTATCGGTGCCGTCAAGGAAGTGGGTGTGAAGGTTCCTGTGGTGGTTCGCCTCGAAGGCAATAACGCCGAAGTAGGCATCAAGGTACTCGCCGAAAGTGGCCTGAATATCATTGCCGCCACCAGTCTGTCGAATGCGGCAGAACAAGTCGTTAAAGCCGCAGGGGGTAAATAATGAGCATCCTGATCAACAAAGACACCAAGGTTATCTGTCAGGGCTTTACCGGCGCACAGGGCACCTTTCACTCAGAGCAGGCGATTGCCTACGGCACCAAGATGGTTGGCGGTGTGAGCCCCGGCAAGGGCGGCACCGAGCATCTGGGACTGCCGGTGTTCAACACCGTGCGTGACGCCGTTGAGGCAACCGGTGCCGAAGCCACCGTTATCTACGTTCCGGCGCCGTTCTGTAAAGATGCCATCATCGAAGCGGCGGATGCCGGCATTCAGCTGATCGTTTGTATTACTGAAGGTATCCCGACCATCGATATGCTGTACGCCAAGGAATACGTGGATCGCAAGGGCGTTCGCATGATCGGTCCCAACTGCCCGGGTGTGATCACTCCGGACGAGTGCAAGATCGGCATCATGCCTGGCCACATCCACAAGAAGGGCAAGGTGGGTATCGTGTCCCGTTCAGGCACCCTGACTTACGAGGCGGTCAAGCAGACCACGGACTTCGGTTACGGTCAGTCTACCTGTATCGGAATCGGTGGTGACCCAATTCCCGGCTCCAACTTCATCGACATCCTGGCCCTGCTTCAGGAAGATCCTGAAACCGAAGCCATTGTGATGATCGGCGAGATCGGTGGTACCGCCGAGGAGGAAGCCGCGGCCTATATCAAGCAGAACGTCACCAAGCCGGTGGTTTCCTACATCGCCGGTGTCACTGCGCCTCCGGGCAAGCGTATGGGGCACGCCGGCGCCATCATTTCCGGTGGCAAGGGCACGGCAGACGAGAAGTTTGCGGCCCTGGAAGACGCCGGTGTGCGCACCGTCCGCAGTCTGGCCGAGATCGGCCAGGCCCTGAAGGAAGTCACTGGCTGGTAAGCTGAGCCGGCCTTCTTTCGGTAAACCCCCCGTTTCTGCCCTGCAGAGCGGGGGGTTTTTATTTATAATGCCGGGTCGCCTGAACTATGATGGCGGTTCCGATACCAAACAAGGAGTTCGTGCTTTGAGTTCTGTAGATTCCCAGCAAAGGATTTTGTCCGGCATGCGTCCGACCGGCAAGCTTCACCTTGGCCACTATCACGGTGTGCTGAAAAACTGGGTGAAACTCCAGCACGAATTCGAATGCTTCTTTTTCGTAGCGGACTGGCACGCGCTGACCACGAACTACGACGACCCCTCGGGAATCGAGCAGAGCGTCTGGGACATGGTTATCGACTGGCTTGCGGCAGGGGTGAACCCTGGCTCCTCCACCCTATTTATCCAGTCCCAGGTGCCCGAGCATGCCGAATTGCATCTGCTGTTGTCCATGATCACGCCTCTTGGCTGGCTGGAGCGCGTCCCGACCTTCAAGGACCAGCAGGAAAAATTGCGGGAAAAGGATCTGGCGACCTACGGTTTCCTGGGTTATCCACTGCTGCAAAGCGCCGATATCCTGGTGTACCGGGCAGGCAAGGTGCCGGTGGGTGCTGATCAGGTGTCCCATGTCGAGATTACCCGGGAAATTGCCCGTCGCTTCAACCATATCTACGGTCGGGAACCGGGGTTTGAGGAGCAGGCGGAGGGCGCCATCGTGAAGATGGGCAAGAAAAACGCCAAGCTGTATCGCACCCTCAAGAAGCGCTATCAGGAAGAGGGCGATATGGAAGCCCTGGAAACCGCCCGGGCACTGCTCAAGGAGCAGCAGAATATCTCCCTGGGTGATCGCGAGCGCCTGTACGGCTACATCGAGGGTGGTGGCAAGGTGATTCTGCCAGAGCCCCAGCCACTGCTGACGCCCGAGTCCAGGTTGCCGGGGCTGGATGGCCAGAAAATGTCCAAGTCCTACAACAACTACATCGGCCTGCGCGAAGAGCCAGACAGTGTTGCCCGGAAGATCCGCACCATGCAGACCGACCCCCAGCGGGTCCGTCGTACCGATCCGGGCGAGCCCGAAAAATGCCCGGTTTGGGGTATGCACAAGATCTATTCCGACGCTGACACCCAGGAATGGGTCCAGAAAGGCTGTCGAAGTGCGGGCATTGGTTGCCTGGACTGCAAGAAGCCACTGATTGATGCAATTGTTGAGGAGCAGCGCCCGCTTCATGAGCGCGCGCGGGAGTATGAAGGTAATCCGGATCTGGTTCATTCGATTCTGCAGGAAGGACGTGAGCACGCCCGTGATGCCGCCCGGGATACCCTTGAGGAAGTCCGGGCGGCCATGGGGGTTCATTACCGCTGAATCCGTACAGGCCGGCGATTCGGTGCTGCTTGAGGCAGTCCCGGTCCGGAGGGAGAGATTATGACGGAAGAATCCACTGATCAGGCAACGCCGGGCAGCCAGGAAACAGTGCCCGAGCAGTCACCTCTTGCCCTGGTTTCCGGCAAACCGGTGGTGGATCTTCCCAAGGATCTCTATATTCCGCCGGATGCCCTGGCGGTTTTCCTGGAGGCCTTTGAGGGCCCCCTGGATCTTCTGCTTTATCTCATCCGCCGCCAGAACATGAACATTCTGGATATCGACGTCAGCGAGATTACCCGGCAGTACATGGACTACATCGGCGCCGTGGAAGCCATGCGCTTCGAGTTGGCGGCAGAATACCTTGTGATGGCAGCAACCCTGGCAGAGATCAAGTCCAGAATGCTTCTCCCCAGTCGGGAGAGCGACGATGACGAGGAGGTCGATCCGAGAGCCGAGCTGATTCGCCGGCTGCAGCAGTATGAGCGGTTCAAGCAGGCGGCCGAGGATATTGACGCCTTGCCCCGCCTGGAGCGGGATACCTTTGCTGTCTCCGCGGCTTTGCCAGACATGCCCTCAAGCCAGCCCCATCCGGATGTTGATCTGCGGGAGATGCTGCTCGCCCTGCAGGGTGTGCTGAGGCGGGCGGACCTGTTTACCAGCCACCATGTGGAACGGGAGCGGCTGTCGACCCGCGAGCGTATGTCCGCCATTCTGTCTGCCTTGCAGGGTGACCATTTCGCGACGTTTGAAAGCCTGTTCACCGTGGAAGAGGGGCGCCTTGGTGTTGTTGTGACCTTCCTGGCCACGCTTGAGCTGGTGAAAGAGCAATTGATTGAGGTTGTGCAGGCCGAGGTTCTGGGGCCGATTCATGTGCGCGCGCGGGCGGTCAGTTAGCGACCTGTTCAAGGCCGGAAGCACGGAAACACGGATAATCATCATGAACGAAGAACATCTGCTGAGAATCCAGGCGATTGCCGAAGCCGCCCTGCTGGCGGCCGGCAAGCCGTTGTCCCTTGACCAGTTGCGGGAGCTGTTTTCTGAACAGGAGCGGCCGGCCCGGCAGGTTATGGAGCACGTCATGGTGCTGCTGGAAAATGCCTGCGAAGGCCGTGGGTTCGAGCTGAAAAAGGTGGCCAGTGGTTACCGTCTTCAGGTCCGGCAGGCGTATGCGCCCTGGGTTGGCCGCCTGTTCGAGGACAAGCCCCAGCGTTATTCCCGGGCATTGCTGGAAACCCTCGCGCTGATCGCCTATCGGCAGCCGGTTACCCGGGGCGAAATTGAAGATATTCGGGGTGTTACGGTAAGCAGCAATATCATTCGTACCCTGCTTGAGCGAGAGTGGGTGCGCGTTGTCGGCCATCGCGATGTTCCAGGACGGCCGGCCATGTACGCGACCACCAGGCAGTTTCTGGACTATTTCAACCTGACGGGGCTGGATCAGATGCCGCCTCTGTCTGAAGTCCGGGATCTCGAAGAAATTGGCCGGGAAATCGAAAAGAACATACAGGCGGAGATCGAATTTGAGTCGCCCGCCGCGGAGAACGATGACGAGTCTCCGGGTCAGACACTTCACTGATGCCATCCGGGTATCAGTCAGAGACTAAGGATTGATTTCATGGCGGCAGAACGCCCCGAAAAACCCGCCAGAGCGGCGAAAAACCCAGCTAAACAGGCAAAAGACAAGGTTACCAATGATGGCCCCGAGCGCGTCCAGAAGCTGCTTGCCAGGGCGGGTATCGGTTCACGCCGGGAAATAGAAGGCTGGATGGCAGCCGGCCGCCTGACGGTAAACGGCCTGGCCGTTGCGCCGGGCCAGAAAGCCACCGTGCAAGACCGTTTTGAACTTGACGGCAAACGCCTGGAGGTTTCCGGCGCCTCGGAAGTGCTTCGTCGCGTGCTGATCTATAACAAGCCCGAAGGCGAAGTTACCACCCGAAAGGATCCGGAGGGCAGGCCGACGGTCTTTGATCGCCTGCCAAGGCTGAAGGAGCACCGCTGGATTTCTATCGGCCGGCTCGACATCAACACCACCGGCCTGGTGCTTTTCACCACAGACGGAGAGCTTGCTAACCGGCTAATGCATCCCTCCAGCCAGGTTGACCGGGAATACGCGGTGCGTATCTTCGGGGAAGTGGACGATGCCATGATTGAACGCCTGCTTCAGGGTGTTTTGCTCGAAGATGGCCTGGCCAGGTTCAGCGACCTTTCGCCGGCGGGTGGCAGTGGCATGAATCGCTGGTTCCACGTTACCTTGCTGGAAGGTCGTAACCGGGAAGTTCGTCGTCTCTGGGAATCCCAGGGCGTTCGGGTCAGCCGACTGAAGCGGGTTCGCTACGGACCGGTTTTCCTGCCCAGTCGCCTGACAGTCGGCAAGTGGGAGGAACTCGACCAGAGGGCCGTGGATACCCTCAGCCGCAGCGTCGGGCTCGATACCGTTGATATCCCACAGAAGACACCGGATGAGAAGGCGGCCCATGATCGCTCGCGCCGGAAGAGCCCGGGGCGATCCGGCAAGAAGACGCCAGGCAACAAATGGGCGGTCAGTGATACCAGGCCAGCCAAACCTGCCGGCCGAGCCTCAAAATCCGATCAGCCTCGGAGCAAAACGCCCCGTCGCTGAGCCTCAGGAAATGGTGGCAAACACCCGGGTGCAGTTCCGGCCCTGGTGTTTGGCGCGGTAAAGGGCCTCATCAGCCCGCGCCAGCCACTCCAGGGGCGATTCTTTGGGCAGGAAGGTGGCCACTCCGCAACTGGTTGTTACCCGGATTTCTTTTTCGCCTCCGTCAATCCGAATCGCCGCAATGGCCTTGCGAACCCGTTCGGCCACGTCTTTGGCGTTCTGCTCGGCCGTGTGGGGCAGGAGAATGGCAAACTCCTCGCCGCCAAACCGGTAGACGCTGTCGGAGGTTCGCACGGCCTTTTCAAGTTCTGCGGCAGTAATCTGGAGAAGATGGTCGCCGACAACATGCCCGTGGGTGTCGTTGACGGCCTTGAAATGGTCCAGATCGCACAGGATGAGTGAGTAGGGCTCACTATGCCGTTCGGATAACAGGCTGGCACGATGCAAGGCGTCGTCCATTGCACGCTTGTTGGGGATGCCGGTCAGTGAGTCAGTCAGGGATGCCTGTTCTATGGCAATGTACTGGCAGGCATTCCGAATCGGGCAGATGGCGGCACTGAGAATCATCTCGACACCCTCAAGCTCCTGTTCGGAGAACCTCTGCCGGCGGTGCAATACCAGGGTTCCGTAATTCGTTCCCTCAAGCCCCAACCGGTATTCGCAACGGTGAGGACCGCCCATGCCGGTGGCATAGACGAAATCCTGGTTTCCGATTCTGTGACGGTAATTGAGCGTGTCGAAGGGCACAATCGCGCCCAGCTCGTCGCCCAGGATTGCAAGCTGCTGCTCCAGGGAAAGCGTGGTAGAGAGGCGACGGGTCAGCCTGGTGAGGACATCCGGGGCATTCGTCCAATCCTGATGAGCCTGGCGCAGCGCAGCCAGTTTCTGAGGCTGAGAATGGGAGCTGGACTTGTGGATTGATGGTATGTTTTTCACTACGGCTCACTCTGTCGCAGAAGTTTACAGTGTTCTAATTTTTATTTTTTGCAGAAACCATTCCTGAAGGATTAAAAACGAATAAAAACAGTTAGTAATGAGTGTATTCAAGGATGGAATTCAGGTAGTGAGGTCTGATGCGCATGTGATCGTCAAAAAAACGGCAGCGTTTTGCCGCCGATCCTTCAGCGCCTTAGCGAAATGTCAGAGAAGGGGATGGGGCTCAATAGTGCGTGTGGTAAACTCCTGCGCTTGTAATTGAGCTGTCTGCAGAAGTGAGCGACCAACTTTATGAGGTTTCAGGCCCCGGAAAGTCTATCCGAACAAATTGCCCAGCACCTTGGGCAGCGGATTATCACGCGAGATCTCAAACCCGGAGAACGCATTCAGGAACTGAAAGTGGCGGGGGACCTGAACGTCAGTCGTGGTTCGGTCCGCGAGGCGTTGCTCATTCTCGAAAGACGCCACCTGATAGAGATCTTTCCCCGCCGGGGAGCGGTGGTCTCAAGCCTGACTCCCGAAAGCGTTAACAGCCTGTATGATATCTACATTGATTTGTTGTGTATGCTCGGGCGCAAGGTCCTGGAGCGCTGGTCCGGTAAGGAGCTTGGCGGGGTAATGGGGCAGGTGCGTGAACTGCAGGCGGTAATTGACGCCCTGAATACCACCAGAGCAGACGCGGCCGAGCAGGTGATTGACGCCGGCTTCGGCGTGCTGCGCTATGCCTATGGTCTGGTTGAGAACCCGTTTCTTGAGGAAACCCTCGAGAATTTCCGCCCCGCTGTCAGTCGCACCTATTTCGTGGCACTTGAGCATTTCCGGGATGAAATCGGGGAAACGGCGACCTTCTTCCGGCAACTGGCAGACGCAGCAGTGAGCGACGATGCCGAGCGCCTGCTGGCAGTTATCGAGGCTTTCGGGGAACACCAGCGGCAGCAGGTGTTGACGATTCTCCGGCAGGAGGAGAGCGTCTGATATGCGTCTGAGGTCCATCAAACTGTCCGGCTTCAAATCGTTTGTCGATCCGACGACAGTGCCGTTTCCATCGAATATGACCGCCGTTGTCGGGCCTAACGGGTGCGGTAAATCCAACATTATTGACGCGGTCCGTTGGGTGATGGGCGAGAGTTCCGCGAAATACCTTCGTGGCGAGTCAATGACCGACGTGATCTTCAATGGTTCAAGCGCCCGGAAACCGGTGGGTCAGGCGTCGATCGAACTGGTGTTTGATAACAGCGACGGCTCCGCCCCCGGTGAATTTGTCCGGTTCAACGAAATTTCAGTTCGCCGCCGGGTGTCCCGTGAAGGTCAGTCCGAATATTTTCTGAACGGTTCCAGGTGTCGGCGCCGGGACATCACTGACCTGTTCCTCGGTACCGGTCTCGGGCCCCGCAGTTACGCCATCATTGAGCAAGGCATGATTTCCCGGCTGATTGAGGCAAAGCCCGAAGAGCTCCGGATCTACATTGAGGAAGCCGCCGGCATCTCCAAGTACAAGGAGCGTCGCCGGGAAACGGAAAACCGGATCCGCAGGACCCAGGAGAATCTGGAGCGCCTGACGGATCTGCGTGAAGAACTTGGACGCCAACTCCAGCATCTTGAACGCCAGGCCGCTGCAGCGGAAAAGTACAAGGCCTACAAGCAGGAAGAGCGCCAGAAAAAGGCCGAGCTGACGGTTCTCCGCTGGCAATCCCTGGACAACGACCTCCAGACCTGGCGGGGTAAAATCCGCAACACCGAACTGGAGCTGGAGAAGTATCTGACCGAGCGGGTCAGCCTGGAAACGTCGCTGGAATCCCTGCGAGACAGCCACCAGGATCGCACTGAACACTTCAATCGCGCCCAGGCCCGTTATTATGAGGCTGGCGCCGATATCGCCCGTATTGAACAAAGTCTCGAGCACCAAAGGGAGCGCAGCCGCCAGATGGCCGCGGAGCTTGATCAGGCCCTGGCGAACCAGCGCGAACTGGCCCGGGAACTGGAACAGGACCAGGATAAGCTGGCCGGTATCCAGGAAGAGCTGGACATGGTGGAGCCTGAACAGGAGGCGCTCACCATACGTTCCGAGGAATCCGGTGGGAAATTGCAGCAGGCCGAGGATGCCATGGGCGACTGGCAGCACAAATGGGAAGATTTCAGCGCCCGCTCCTCGGACGCTCGCCGCCAGGCCGAACTGGCCCAGTCCCGGATCCGTTCCCTCGAGGATGCCATCGAGCAATTGCTGAATCGCCAGCGCAAACTCCAGGACGAACAGGAAGTGCTGGAAGGCCAGATGGACCGGGCTGAGCTGGAAGAATTGCTGGAACAGCAAGGAACCCTGGAACTGCAACGGGAAGAGGCTGCCGAACGGATCGCCGGAATTCAGAATGAGCTCTATGAAGCCCGCCAGAGCCAGCGTGATGCCGAGCAATCCGTGTCTGAAGAGCGCCAGCGGGTTCAGAGCCTGCGGGCGTCACTGGAATCGCAGCAGGCGCTGCTGGATGAGCAGATGGGGTCCCAGGACGATGTCCTGCAAACCTGGCTGTCGGAGAATTCGTTGAGCGATATGCCCCGTGTTGCCAGCCAGTTGCAGATTGATGATGGCTGGGAGTTTGCGGTTGAGCAGGTGATCGGGCGGTTTACCCAGGGCTTGTGCCTGCCGGGCATCGATCAGCTCTCACCGGCCATGAAAGACGCGCCCAAGGGCCTGGCTCTGGTTGATTCCAGAGTGCCTGGCGGCAATATGACCGGTGGGCTGGCGGCAAAAGTGTCCGGTGTTCCGGCCGTTGCTGCTTTGCTGCGGGGTATTGATGCGATAGAGACTCTCTCCGATGCCATGGGCATGCGATCCGGGCTGCAGGATGGGCAGAGCCTGATTACTCCGGGAGGCGTCTGGGTTGCCAGGGACTGGGTGCTGATGCCGGATTCAGACGCCGGCCAGGTCGGTGTTATCGAAAGGCAGAAGAAAGTCACGGAACTGACCTCGCGACTGGCGGAGGCCGAGGAAACCCTGGAATCCGCCTGTAAGCACATGGACAGCCTCCAGGAGCGTGCCGAGCGGTCCGAATCGGCACGGGACGAAGCCCAGGCCCGTCTGAGCGAGGCCGACCGGGAACTGGGTGCCCTGTCCTCACGGGTCAGTGGGCTGCGCGCCCGCGCCGAACAGATTGACGCCCGGCTGCAGCGAATCCGGGAAGATATCTCGGATGTTGCGGGGAATCTTGAAGGCCAGCAGGAGAGCCTGCAGGCGGCCCGTGAAGAGTGGCAGCAGGCCCTGGCCGCCACCGAAGACAGCGACGAAGAAAAAGAGCGCCTGCTGGAGCAGCGGGACAGCCTCCGCGAGAACCTTGACCGGCTTCGTCAGGAAGCCCGGCACGACAGGGATCATGCCCACCAGTTGCAGCTCCAGTTGCAGTCACTGCACAGCCAGCGTGAAGGCCTGAGGCAGACCATCGACCGGATGCAGATGCAGAAGGAACGCATTGACGGGCGCCTGGAGATTCTGCGGGAATCCCGGGAGAGTGCCGAGGAGCCGATCGAAGATCTGCAGATGCAGCTCGAAGGCCTGTTGGACCGGCGTCTGGCAGAGGAAGAAAAGCTCGGCGCGGCCCGCGATGCGCTTGAGGAAATCGACCGGGAAGTGCGGGAAAAGGAGCGGGGCCGAAGTGGCACCGATCACCGAATCCAGGATGTCCGGTCCCGGCTGGAGAAGCTGAAAATGGAATCCCAGGCCCTGGAAATCCGTGCCGGCAACCACATTGACCAGCTCAGGGAGCTGGATGTTAGGCTGCAGGATATCCTGCCGCAGTTGCCGGAGGGAGCCAACGAGAATGACTGGGCGGAGGAGCTCGAACGGATCGGTAACCGGATACAGCGCCTTGGTGCCATCAACCTTGCGGCCATCGACGAGTACCAGGTCCAGAGCGAACGGAAAACCTACCTGGATTCCCAGCACGAAGACCTGATGGAAGCGCTGGAAACGCTGGATACCGCCATCCGCAAGATTGACCGGGAGACCCGGCAACGCTTCAAGGAAACCTTTGATCAGGTCAATGGCGGGCTCCAGGCTCTGTTTCCGAAGGTCTTCGGTGGCGGTAACGCCTATCTCGAGCTCACCGGCGAGGATCTGCTGGAGACCGGCGTGGCGATTATGGCGCGCCCTCCGGGCAAGAAGAACAGCACCATCCATCTGTTATCCGGCGGCGAAAAGGCGCTGACGGCCATCGCCCTGGTGTTCTCCATTTTCCAGCTTAACCCGGCCCCTTTCTGTATGCTGGATGAAGTGGACGCTCCGCTGGATGATGCCAACGTTGGCCGCTATGCCAATATGGTTAAAGAGATGTCGAAACAGGTCCAGTTCATCTACATTACCCACAATAAGATTGCCATGGAAATGGCCGACCAACTCATGGGTGTGACCATGCATGAGCCGGGCTGTTCGCGGCTGGTATCGGTGGACGTGGACGAGGCCGCAGCGCTGGCGGAGGCCTGAGGCCGACTGGCTACAAAGCCGGCAAGCATGACAAAACGGCCATCTGGCCCGGGTGTGCGTTGTATTCATTACGGGCTTTTCTTAGAGTAACAAGGTTACGGGATTTGCAAACAGGACAGCAGCACTATGTCACTTAGGGAATGGTTAATTGCCATCGGTACCCTGGTTATCATCGGCATTGTTATTGACGGAGTCCGCCGTATGCGGCGTGCCCGAAAGGAATCCATGGCGATTTCATCGGGGATGGGCGCAGATGAGCTCAGGGACTCGCCACTGGATGACGAATTCAATCCCGAGTTGCCAAACGGCGGCGCACGGACCATCTCCCGGGATACTCTTGAAGAACGTGGCTACGTCAAACGTGAGAAATCGAGCCGGTTCGGTTCGCCCAGGCCCAAACCGACCCGCCCCGTCACCGCTGCCAGTAACAAATCTCCGGAACAGGGCGCTGCCCCTGACCCCGGACACGATTTGTCCGACACCGATCCGGGCTATGGCCTGTCCAGCCACGAGCCCATCGACTGCGAGCCCGCCGGGATGGAGCCGGATTCCGGCTGGGGTGCCACGGAGGATGAGATTGAGCCGGAGGATGAAATCATCGGAGAGCCACGGGTAATCCGGTCAGAACAGCTTTCCGAACCGGACACCGCCGCAGGTGAGCCCGAAGCCGGACCTGACGACGCTGGGGCGGTGCCGCCGACCGTCACCACGGAAGTGGAAGAAGATACGGCCAGGCGCGAACCTTCCCGCCCCGACAGTGGCCAGCCTTTGGCGGGAGCCAATCGCCCGGAGGCCCGGGAAGTGGTGGTTATCAATGTGCTTGCCCGTAACGGCGAAGAGTTCAAGGGGCCGGCTCTGAAAAAGCTGTTTGAAGCCTGCGGTCTTGAGTATGGCGACATGGATATTTACCACCGCCATGAGCGGTCGGATACCACCAGTCCGGTCCAGTTCAGTGTCGCCAATGCCGTGGAGCCCGGCACGTTCAAATCTCGGGACATGCCGGCACTGGCGACTCCGGGCATCAGTTTCTTCATGAGTATGCCGGGGCCCTCCAACGCGTTACAGGCCTTTGGTTTCATGCTTGAGACCGCCCAATGCGTGGTTCGGAACCTGGGTGGGGAACTGAAGGATGAGCGCCGGAGTGTCATGACCCCGCAAACCATAGAGCACTGCCGCCAACGGATCCGGGAGTTTGAGCGCAAACAGCGCTCCCAGCGGACCTGAGGCCAGGCGAAACAAGACTGAGTAATGCCCGGTTTGATCCGGGCATTTTTTTGACAGACGAGAGTAGCAGTCCATGAGCAAAGCCACGCCCGAGACCATCCAGCGTGTTGAAGAACTCCGTTCGGTTATCGACGACCATAATTACTATTACTATGTCCTCGACGATCCCCGTATTCCGGATGCCGAGTACGACCGTCTGTTCCGGGAATTGCAGCGGCTGGAATCGGACTATCCGGAGCTTGCCTCGGACAATTCACCAACCTGCCGGGTTGGCAGTGCCGCGGAAACCCGTTTCGGCGAAGTGGTTCACCGGTTGCCCATGCTGTCTCTGGACAATGCATTCAGTGACGACGAGCTCCGGGATTTTGACCGGCGCGTGCGGGATCGGCTGGGCCTCAGCGAGGAGGTGGAATACGTCTGTGAGCCCAAGCTGGACGGGCTGGCAGTCAGCCTGCACTACGAAAATGGCTCGTTGACAACCGCCGCAACCCGTGGCGACGGCTATTCCGGTGAAGATATCACCGCCAACATCCGGACCATTCCGTCGGTTCCCCTCAAACTGCGAGGTGACGATGTGCCGGAGCTTGTCGAGGTGCGGGGCGAAGTCTACATGCCCAGGGACGGCTTCGAGCAGCTCAATCGCCGGCTTGCCGACCGCGGCGAGAAAACCTTTGTAAATCCCCGGAATGCGGCGGCTGGCAGCCTGAGACAGAAAAAATCCACGGTCACCGCCAGGCGTCCTCTGGACATGTGCGCCTACAGCGTGGCAGTTACGGATGAAAGCCTGCTTCCGGAGACCCAGTGGGAGGGTCTTCAGCGGGTCCGCAGCTGGGGGTTCCGGATCAACCCGGAGATGCGCAGGGCGCGGGGTGTGGACGAGTGTCTTGAGGCCTATAACGAACTGTTGGCAAAGCGCGACACCTTGCCCTACGAAATTGATGGCATTGTGTTCAAGGTCAACCGCCTGGATCAGCAGAAAGCGCTGGGATTTGTGTCCCGGGCGCCGCGCTGGGCCATCGCCCGAAAATTCCCGGCCCAGGAAGAGCTGACCGTCATTGAGGACGTTGAATTCCAGGTTGGCCGGACCGGCGCGGTAACCCCTGTAGCGCGGCTGAAGCCGGTATTTGTAGGCGGAGTAACAGTGAGTAATGCCACCCTGCATAACATGGACGAGATCCGCCGCCTCGACGTTCGCATTGGCGACACTGTGTTTATCCGCAGGGCGGGCGATGTGATTCCTCAAGTGGTTAAGGTCGTTACGGAAAAGAGGCCCGTAAAGGCCCGGCAGGTTGAGCTACCGGCAACCTGCCCGGTTTGTGGTTCCGATGTTATCCAGATTGAAGGGGAGGCCGTGGCCCGTTGCTCCGGTGGCCTGTTCTGCCCGGCCCAGCGCAAAGAAGCGATCCGGCACTACGCCTCCCGTAAGGCCCTCGATATCGAAGGGCTGGGGGACAAGTGGATCGATGTCCTGGTTGATCGGGGCATGATTGAGACCGTTGCGGACCTGTATCACCTGAGTGCCGACGATCTGATGCGCCTGGAACGGATGGGTGAGAAATCTGCCTCGAATCTGGTGGATGCCATCGACCGCGCCAGAAACCCTGTACTCTGGCGGTTCCTCTATGCGCTCGGAATCCGGGAGGTCGGAGAGGCCACGGCAAAAGCCCTGGCTTCCCATTTTGGAACCCTGGAAGCCATTGCCGCCGCAGACGAGGAAACCCTGCAAACGGTCCCGGATGTCGGTCCCATTGTGGCGGGGCATATCCGGAGTTTCTTTGAACAGACCCACAACCGGGAAACCCTGGATGCGCTCCGGGAAGCGGGCGTGAGCTGGCAGGAAGAACCGATACAGCAGGGCGGTCAGCCCCTCAAGGGCCAGACCTGGGTGCTGACGGGAACGCTCTCGGAAATGACCCGGGATGAGGCCAGGGAAAAACTGGAGTCCCTTGGCGCCAGGGTGGCCGGGAGCGTATCCAGGAAAACGGCTTGTGTTGTGGCCGGTGAAGCCGCCGGCTCCAAACTGGCCAGGGCCGAGCAACTGGACGTGCCGGTTCTGGATGAAGCGGGTTTGCGGGCGTTGTTGAAAGAACATGGCCTGGAGCCGGGCTGACTGAATCTGAGAACTCGCGCAGATCCCCTGCAGATCAAATTGGCTACCATGGTGCTGTTCTGTAACGGTGTGTAAATCGCCCGGTGTGACATCGGGCGTCGCAGCCATAACAACAACAGTTTAAACGGATTTTTTCATGGGCGCCGATTATTACTCCCGCAGTCACCCTGTCTCTCGCATGGCCATCCTTGGCCTGTTTTTTTTGGGGCTCTCCGCCTGTAAAACCGAGAAAGACGCCGATCAACCCACGATTCTGGGTGTCCCCCCGGTGTCTGCCTATCTGGGCGTGGAGTATTCCTACAACTTTGGCGCCTACGGGGGAGAGGGTATACTTGATTACTCCCTGACCAACGCGCCTTCCTGGCTGGCCCTGGAAGACATCAGCAACAAGGCCCGGCAGGGTATTATCCTGCGGGGCGTTCCGGGTTTAACGGGGGGCAACCGGGGTGAGGCGGATCTTGGCAAGACCGAAGGCATCAATCTGGTGACAACAGACGGGCAGATGTCAGGCGTTCAGCCCTTTGAGGTTGATGTTAAGTACAACGTGATGTCCCTGGAATCTGAGCCCTTTGCCGAAGGTGAAAGCCCCGAAATCCCGGGAAGCAACCGGGAACAGTGTGCCTTGCCGGACCTGGAAGCAGAGGGCGAACACCGTTTTACGGTCAACCTGTATAACGATGATGGTTCTGTGTCCGGCACCCGCGAGCTGACTCTGCCAACACGCAGGGTCTTCGTGAAGGTGAATCTGGACCAACCTTCCGTGACCCGGGTTGCAGTTGCCTTTGAGTTACAGTCGGATTACGACGCGACCAGTTGCGATGCCGGCTTTTCGCCACCGCACCAGAATTGCGAGCAGAGTAATTCCAATGTGGGCGATGCCACTCCGGGCAAGGATATTGTCGGGCTTGGAAGCAACAGCCCCATGCCGCGGGACGAGTCCGGAGAAAATGAGCTTAGCTACATCGACTATGAACTGGATGAAGAGGGTTTCTATACCCGTGGCGTCATCACGCTCGAGCCCGGCATTACCGAGTGTTATCTTCCCCTGGAGGTTGTTGACGACAGCTTTCCCGAACCTGCAGAGTCACTCAGGCTGGCATTGACCGAGGTGCGCTCTGGTCTGGCGGGCCTGGGCAGTGGCAACGGAGGCGTGGTTTCCAATCTGTCAATTCAGGACAATGAGCCGGTTCTTTCGATTGAGACTGTCCAAGGTGGCTCCCGGGATACCCTGAATGTTGGCGATGTGCGGGAGTACCTGGCCAGACTCGCGGATAAGCCCGACCGGGATATTTTCGCCAGACTGACCCATACCGCGGGCTCGACAGCCAGGCTTGGTACTGAATTTGTGATTGAGCGTCAGGAAGACGGTAACTGGGTTGAAAACGATGAACTGGTGTTTCCGAAAGGGACGGACGAAGTGCCGTTCCGGATCCGCGTTCCCGCAGCCGGCTATACAAACTCCGCGTTCAGTGACCGGTTCATACTGCTGGGAGTCAACCAGGACTTTCAGGCCGGCAGGGAGGATTATGCCCGGGGTGAAAGCGACAACCTGATCCGGGTCAGTCTCAACGAACTGACAACACCGCTCGTCCTGAATGGGGCTGGCGGGTTTGTGGCCACGGATATGGCCGTGGGGCACGACGGCCGAGTGTTTGTTTCCGGCTATGATGACCAGGACAATGACCGGGTGCAGGTAAGGATTTTTGACCAGCGGGGCAGCCTGCTGCAGCAGGTGGCGGTGTCTGCCGCCGTCGACAGCCTGGTAACACCGAATCCGGTGATTGACGTCGTTCAGCGTAAGGTTACCCAGGGCAACATCAAAGTCGACCGTTTCGAATTTGTTGTTTCCTACAGTACCGACCAGCCGGTTGCAGGGACAAGCGCGCTCGGGGCAGAGGACATCGTGACATCTCTTTACGGGTTTGATGTTGCCAGCAACGGTGGCGAGTATGTATCGTCCTGGCGCATCCGCACAGGCACCGCTGCAGAAGATCAAATCCGGTGGGCCGGAATCAGCAGGGACACCGGTTATGTGCTGCTGGCGGGCGAAACCAATGGCGTTTTTGATGGCCAGCAGGGATCGGGTGGCCGTGACAGTTTCCTCCAGCGGATCGACACCGAGCTTGACGGCAACAGCCAGCTTCCTGCCGTGGCCTGGACCCGGCAGGCCGGATCCGCAGCCGACGACACGGTTGCCGGGGGTAGTGCCGATTCAGTGATGCCGCTGCTGTTCGGCTCCGCTGCCGGATCGGTGAAAGGAACTCCGGTTATCGGAGGTGTTGATGCCTTCTTCTACAATATCTCCGGTGCGGACGCTGAACTCAATGTGTACCAGGTTGGCACCGAAGGCGACGAGGTCGTTTCCGGTGGGCTGTTTTTTGCCGGCGCCCTGTGGATGATCGGTAGCAGTGATGGTCTTTACTCGGTTCTGGAACGGGAAGACGAGGATCCCGCTCTTGAAAGGGCTCCACTGTCCAGCACGGCCGGTTTCCTGCTTGGTTACTCCTCCGCCGGTAACCCGGGCAGGGCGTTTTCCCTCAATGATGAGAATGATCAGGCGAACGTGCAGCTCTCGGGACTTACCGGGTTTGATGGCGACATGGTCGTTGCCGGTTACACCGATGGCGATTTTGCCAATGGTGGCGTTGTTTCCGGCACCACTCAGGGCATTTTGGCCCGGGTATCGCTGGTTCGGGAGGCAGATAGTGACACCGAAGACGCGACCTTCAGGAATAACTGGCGTTACCAGCTTGATGAGGACAACTCGGAAATTCTCGACCTTGAAAATTTCCGGGACGATGAGGTGGTTGCCCTGGCCCGGGTGGGGAACGGCTGGCTCGTGTTGTTGTTCAGCCCTGAAGGCGAACTCCTGACACCGCTGAACTAGCCGGGCGGGAGCTAGACGATTCCCTCGTGCCGGCCGGCGTTGGCGTACAGGCGAAGGTAGTCGGTGCTGGTGACGATACCGGCGGCTGCGCCCTTGGCGTTGACGACCAGGGCGGCATTCAGTTGGTGGGCGAGCATCAGTCTCGCAAGCTGATGGGCGTCGGTCTCCGGTGACGCGGTGAGGAACGCAGGAAGTTCGATATGCACCAGGCTCTCGCTCATGGCGCTGGCTTCCCGCTCGTAGAGCCAGCCAAGCAGCCAGCGAAGATCCACAAGGCCGGCAACGTTGTCTCCCGACGTAATCACCAGGTGGTTGACCTGGTGCTCATCCATCACCGATAACGCCTCGGAAACGGTTGCAGTAGCGGGCACCGAATAGAGCGTTGGAGAAGAAATCCTCGAGACCGGAAGGTAAGGGCGCTCTTCCCGCTGTTCTCCGGCGGCAGCGCCATATTCCTCAAGGGCCCGGTGCCGGCCTGCATTGGCGGCGCGCTGTAACTCCGAATCCGTTGCCTCACTTCGGCCTGGATTAATGGCCCTGGTTTCTGTCAGCTCGGTGACATCATCCACGCGCCGGGCCCGGAATGCTTCCGGTAGACGGGTTCCGACCGGCCGGCCGGGTTCGCTGACAAAAATGGACATGTGGTTCTCCCTGACAACGCCTTGCCATAACCGGTTATCGGCAGTCAGCCCGATATCTTCAGGCCAGGTTTATTACGAAATTGCCATAGCCGTCTGGTACAGGCGTCGGGTTTCCAGGCGCCGCGCGAGCTTCGCCGGCAGACACGCGGGCTGTTCGGTCAGTCGGTCGGCCAGGTATTCGGCCAGCACAGGGGCGTAGGTTAAACCTTTGCTGCCAAGGCCTGTCAACAAAAACAGGCCCTCTAGTTCATTGTCCTGTCCATTAAAAACCGGGCCGGCCACGGGCTGATAATCGTGGGTTGTGCAGCGAAAGGCGACCCGGCCATCCAGGTTGGAGACGTCCAGTTTTTCGGCATCTTTTCGCTTCAGAATGGCTGGCAACATCGCCGTGAGCTCACGAATATTTTCCTGATGGCTCTCGCTGGTGGTTAAAGGGTTTGCATTATGCAGGTCAAAGGTGGCTCCGGTTACGGCGATTTGCCCCAAGGCAGGGTTCATGTATCGGTTGCCACAAATGACCACCCGCGGATTTCGGAGGCCAGTCTTCGGCAGGTGCGTTACCTGGCCCCGGATGCTTTTAAGCCGGAATTTCCCCTTGACCGGAATAAGTCCGGCACTGTGGTGTCCTGCACAGATCACCACGCGGTCGGCAACGATGGTTGCTCCGTGCGCCCCCGATAGCTGCCATTTCCCATCGCAGGGCCGCAACCGGTTCACATGCACACCCCAGGCATGGGTTATCGTCGGATGGTCAGCCAGCGCCTGGCACAGCCTCTTTGGCTCGAGCCAGCCATTGCCGGGGAACCAGAGGCCTCCAGATTCCGTGGGTACACCGGAAAGCTCGCGGGCCTGCTCCCTGTTCACCGGATACAGAACCTCTCGTGGGTATAGGTTGCGCTGCAGGAACCGGTGCTGCCGGTCTGCTTCCCGGGCGGTTTGGGCGAGCTGGAGCAGGCCAGTCGGGTGCCAGTATTCTCCGCGCCAGGTTTCGTAGAAGCGCTGGGCATAGGTCAGCGCCTGTAACGCCAGTTCGGTCTGATCATTGAATTCGACGCCAAGCTTCACGTACATGGCGCCCTGAACATTGCCCGAGGCCTCGGTGCCGGGCCCGTTGGCAGAATCAATCAGGGTAACCGGGAACCCCCGTCCGGCCAGGTTTCTAGCCAGGGTGCACCCCGCAATACCCGCTCCGATGATTGCAATGGAACCTGGCCTGTGCGCCGCCGTTTGCCCGTCTGCCGGTAACACGCCCCGGAGCATATCCCGCTTACGACCAAAGCCGGGCGTCTTCTGCACGTCGAATCCGGCCGCCGCCAGGGCGCGCCGCACCCTGCCAACGGCGGTAAAGGTTGCCAGGGTGGTGCCGGGCTTGCTGTGGGCGCGGACCTGGTCAATCGTTTCGTCCAGCCACATGGATGGATTGCGTGCGGGAGCAAAGCCGTCCATGAACCAGGCGTCGGCATGAAAATCCAGAGATTGCCAGGCATCGGCGATATCGCCGAAATAGAGGGTGAGACGGACCCGCCCCTCTGCCAGTATCAGGCGGTGGACGCCCCGCACCAGTGGCGGGTATTTATGAATGAGCTCCCGAGCCAGGGGCTGCAACTCCGGCCACAGTGCCAGCGCGCGGATGAGATCCTCCCGGATCAGGGGGAATCGTTCGACTGATACAAAGTGGAGGGTTGCCTGATGCGCCGGGCCGTGATTCTGCCAGGCCTGCCACGCTGCCAGAAAATTCAGGCCGGTCCCGAACCCGTTCTCTGCGATAACAAAGTGGCCGCCCTGGGCAACACTGGCAAACCGCTCCGGCACATTGTTGTGCCAAAGAAACACATGGCGCGTTTCCTCCAGCCCGTTATTACGGTCGAAGTAGACATCACCAAACCTGGCAGATTCAGGCACACCCTCTCGCCAGACCAGTTCTGCGGGCTCGATTCCGGGAGGCAGCATTGATGGGCTCATGGTGTCAGTCGGCAGTATCCAGCACGGTTACCTTCTCAATGATCACTGTTTCAACCGGAACATCGGCCATGCCCCGCTTCCGGGTTGTCTGCTTGCGGGCGATAGCATCAACAGCGCCCATGCCCTCGGTTACCTTGCCGAAGACGGCATAGCCAGGGCCACGGACGCCGGCATTGAGGAAATCGTTGTCTGACAGGTTGATGAAGAACTGTGACGTGGCCGAATCCGGAGAGCTGGTCCGGGCCATGGCAATGGTTCCACGGAGGTTGGGAAGTGTGGATCTGGCTTCGTTCCTGATGGGCTCGCGGGTCGGTTTACGGGAGAGGTCTTCGGTAAACCCGCCACCCTGGATCATGAAGCCGGGAATGACCCGATGAAAGATGGTGCCGTCGAAGAATCCGGCCCGTGCGTACTCCAGAAAATTGGCAACGGTTGCCGGGGCAACGTCCGGACGGAGCTGCAGTTCAAGGGCACCTTCGCTGGTCACCATCCGGACTTTTGGAAGCGGTTCATCGGCTGATTGGCTACTGCTCTGGGCCAGCGTAGTGCCCGCAGGCAAAAGCAAAGAGAGAAGCATCAACAGTACGTGAGTCACACTTTTCAAGGGTTTTACCTGATTTGTCATTTTCGGCCGCTCTGTGTGTTATTCGCAGGGGCTTTTCCTGCGACAATTCAATGAATTCTGTTTTCCAGTGTGTGATCTTAGCAGAACGTGATTGTAAAACGGGGACTGTATCCACGCACATTGGATTGTGATCAGCTAACCTTTTCAGATGCAGGAATGACTGCACCACATTCACCGGGCAGGGTTGTACGGTTTTCACTGATGAATAAGGAGAAACTGGGTGAGAATCCGCCAGGGATTTGAAGAAAAGTCACGCCTTGGGCGATTGCTTGTCAATCGCGGGTATCTGTCTGAAGGCCAGTTGGATGAAGGCCTGAGAATTCAGCGCGAAACCGGTCAACGCCTCGGTGAAGTGCTTATTCAGACCGGTCGGATCACGGAAAAGGAACTTTACCGGGTTCTCAAGCACCAGTCCCGCTATCGTAACGCGGCGGCCCTGGTGACCATGGTTACGCTTCCGTTCCAGCCACTGGTGACGTTTGCGGCCAGCAACACTGCAGGTGCTGCTACCCAGTCGGCGTTGGAGGCTGGTGAACTCTATGAGAGAGGGAGTCTTGCGCCGCTGACCGAAACCGAACTGGCGGCGGTATCGGGGCAGGGTGATCCTACCTTGTTGGGGCGGATCGGACGGATCGGGGCGATGGCGGAGAATCCGGCCGGTGTTGATCGCGATGAAGAAGGAGGAAGCCCGGCGGCGAACGTTATTGAAGGGATAAAACTAACGGCAAATATCTTCGTGCCGGTTCTGAATTTCCTGGATTCTGACCTTACCATTTCCGGCGTTCACTACCGGGAGGGCGAGCCCCGCTATGCGGTTCGGGAAGACGGGGCGCTGATGCTGGCTTTTCCGGAGCGCATTGAAGAAATCCGCTTGGATAATATCCGTGTTACCGGAGGCCAGGGCGCATCAATGGGCAATGTAACCATCCAGGATATCCGGTTCCACCCGGATTCCCGGATGACCATTTACACCCGATAGCAACGGTTAGAAGTCACGACCAGCGCGGTTTTCAGGCGCTTGCGAGCACTGTCCGGCTTGAGACTGCCGTTTGCTCACCACGTGCTCCGTAGAGTGTCTGCTGGCCGTTGGCGCCCCGGAAAATGTCGGTCAGCCGTGTCAGGCGTTTTTGCAGATGGGTGATCACCCGGCCGTTGTTCTGGTTCAGGGTCTGGCAGGCTCGCAGTTTCTGGTCCGCTTCCTGCCAGAGCTGATAGAGCTCAGAAAGGCCCGCACTGAGAATAAAACGGGAGGGTTCTCCGCTCTCGGGGCGATAGCCCATCTGAACCAGTGTCCGGATTTTCTGCTTTGCCCGCTCACGAATGGTCCCGAGAAGATCGTTTTTCTCTCTGGTCAATTCGTTCAGAGCCTGGAGATCGGATGTGGCAAGGCAGTTTTTTTCCCTGCCGAGGATGTCAGCGAGTGCGTCCAGTTGGCTGACATCCTGGGATAGAAGTGTCTTCAGATCATCGATTGCTGCCATGATTTACTCACCCAAAAATGCTTTTATCCATCTCCAGCATTTTCTGGGCCAGTTTTTCGGCGTCAATTTTGTAGGTTCCGTTTTCGAGAGCGGAACGGATCTGCTCAATACGGTCATCATCCATCTCAGGATAATCACCCAGCTTCTGTTCCAGTTGTTTGAGATTCCTGGCCTGACTGCTCAGGCTTACGTTTTCACCCCGGGCTCCCAGGGTCTGGGTTTTTGCCTGCTCGTTGGTCGCCGGCTGGCTGCTCTGAGCACCAGCGCCCTTGTCGACCGTGGTTCTCTGAGTGTTGACCTGGCCGGGGCCAATTCCATTGAAGTCAACTGACATATCGATACCTGCTTGCCTGATGCGCCAACCATTTGCGACGCTTACTCGAGTTTATGTCTTCTTAACGGCGGAACCGCAGAAACCTTTAGAAACTTTTTGCTACTGTCACCGGGCCCGGCAGAATCTTGCCGGGTCCGGCAAAGTGCTGCCGAGGCGCGGCTACATCGGAATCTCAACACGGCCGGGGGCGACAACGTTTGCCTTTACCGTGCGTGAGGAACTCAGATTCTCGACCAGAACTTGCTCTCCTATGCCTGCGCTGGCCAGAGCCTTACCGCGGGAACGCACCGAAAATCCGCCGGTTCTGGCCGTGATGATAACATGATCCCCACGCTCTATCGCATCCGGGGCAGAGAGCATATCCGGCGTGATCAAAGAACCGGCATTTATGGATCGCCGAACCTCCATTCCTACCGCTTGTCCGGTTTCGGTTATCGTTCCGCGTCTTGAGGCATTGATCTCCACGGACTGGTGCGTCACGAGATCCGGGGTAATCCGCTCACCGCGAGTCAGGGGGCGGGTTGCAATCAGGGCGGACCCATGGATTGAGACGGAGGCCGTAACGAACATTCGCCAGGGGCGGTTTCCGTCACAGGCTATCAGCAGGGACGGGCTTGTACTCTTCCAGGGGTCGCCGCTGAACTCGACGCTCAGGGGGCGTTCGCATTCGGCGAGGGCGAGGCGGTTATCGATGGACTCGGGCTCAAAGGAAACCGTATAGCCCATACTGGTCTGTTTGTTGGCAAAGTCGCCCAGAAACGTCAGGGCGGCCTGCCGGATCTGTTCGGCAGTGGTTTGAGCCAGCAACGGGCCGCTCAGGCTGGACATTAGCAGGAGTAGGGCAAAATTGGTGGTGCGCATATGTATGAGTTTGTCCTATGCTGTCAATGTCAGGGCAGAAAAACCCGAACAATGCTAAGGGTTCTGGGAAAGTGGCCGTTAAGTTGGCTGACCCGCTGCTGAGATGACGGTTTTCTGTCGATCAGGCGATTATTCAGCGTATATTAAGTAGCTAGCAAGATATATGCCGGCGTAAAGCCGGCCAGCCAGGAGAAACAAAATGGCAGGGGTGTTGGACAGCGTAAACCAGCGCACACAGCTGGTAGGGCAGAATCGCCTTGAGCTCCTTCTTTTCCGTTTGAGAGGGCGTCAGATATACGGAATTAACGTTTTCAAGGTGAAGGAGATTTTGCAATGTCCCAAGCTGTCATCCATTCCCAATAGCCGGAACGTCGTCAGGGGGGTCGCCCATATCCGGAGCGAAACCATTCCGATTATTGATCTGAGCATGTCCATTGGATTGCCCGGAATTCCCCAGCAAGAGTTGGCAACCAGTTTTGTCATCATTACCGAGTACAACCGTAAAACCCAGGGCTTCCTGGTTACGGGTGTTGACCGGATCATGAACATGAACTGGGAGGATATCCTGCCGCCGCCCAAGGGTGCTGGAAGGGATGTCTATCTTACCGCTGTTACCAAAATCGATGACAAGCTGGTAGAAATCATTGATGTAGAAAAGATTCTTGCAGAAGTTTCTCCGCTCGGTGAGGATGTCACCGAAGCCGTGCTGAGCAAGAGTGCTGATCGGGTGCCCGGCCACCTGCCCATCCTGGTGGTGGATGATTCGTCCGTGGCCCGTCGCCAGATAGAGCGTTGCCTGACGGCTATCGGAATGGAAGTCGTCACCAGGAATGACGGCAAGCAGGCTTATCAGTACCTGAAGGAAGTCACTGCCGACGGTTCGCGGGCAAAGGATCATTTCTCCCTGATCATTTCCGATGTTGAGATGCCGGAGATGGACGGCTACACGCTGGTGACGAAGCTCAAGGGGGATCCGGCCCTTGCTGATATGTTTATCATGCTTCACACCTCTCTCAGTGGGGTCTTTAATCAGGCCATGGTCAGGAAGGTCGGTGCCGACGACTTCATGGCAAAGTTCAGTCCGGACGAACTCGCCGAGCGGGTAATGGAAATCATCGACCAGGGTTGATGAAGCTGCTCAGAGATTCACTCAGAACAGAGATTCAATGAAAGCGGATATAACGCCACAGGAATATGAAGCCTTCAAGTCGTTCCTGCAGGATGCCTGTGGGATTTTGCTGGGAGAGAACAAGCAGTACCTGGTGAAAAGCCGGTTACGCCGGATTCTCGAGGAGAACAGCCTGAACTCGCTCGGTGAGCTCCTTGATCGCCTCAGGCGGCCCGGCCGGGGTGGCTTGCGTGAAGTGGTTATTGACGCCATGACCACCAATGAAACCCTGTGGTTCCGCGACGACCATCCGTTCCGGATCCTTCGGGAGAAACTGCTTCCCGAATTTGCAGAGCGCAATTCCAGCCAGCCACTTCGAATCTGGTCTGCCGCTTGTTCAACCGGGCAGGAACCTTATTCGATTGCCATGATCGTGGAGGAGTTCCGAAGGCTCCGGCCAGGCAAGTTGCGTGATGTGAGAATCACCGCAACTGATATTTCCAAAAGCGTGCTTGAGGTTGCCCGTAAGGGCGAGTACGAGATGATCGCCATTGGTCGCGGGTTATCACCGGAGCGACAGAAACAGTTCTTTACGCCGTCCCTGAACGGTGGCTGGCAAATCAAGCCACAGATCAAGACCATGGTGGAGTTCAAGGAACTGAACTTGCTGGAGCGATACATACTTGGCAAATTCGATATTGTGATGTGTCGTAACGTTCTGATTTATTTCTCGGCGGAATCGAAGAAAGACATCCTGACCAGGATTCATGCCACTCTTAATCCGGAGGGGTATCTGGTACTTGGTGCCTCTGAATCTCTTAATGGTTTGCCTCACCTTTACGAGATGGTCCAGTGCCATCCCGGTATTATCTACAGGAAAAAATAACCCATGCCCATGAATGTCCGGGTACTGATTGTGGCGTCGTAATGGAACAGCTGAATCTAAGGCATCTCTATTATTTCTGGGTGATCAGTCGAGAAGGCTCCATTGCCCGGGCCAGCGAAGCTCTGGAACTGGCGCCACAGACTCTTAGCGGTCAGCTTGCGACGTTCGAGGCCTCAGTCGGTGGTCGTTTGTTTTCACGGGAACGGCGACAACTGATCCTGACTGATCTGGGGCGATTCATCCTTGGTTATGCCGATGACATTTTTGCGCTTACCGGCGAGCTCACTGAAACCCTGCGGCTTGATCCTTCCGGGCGCCCCCTTCCGCTCCGTGCCGGCATTTCCGCATCCATTCACAAGTTGATAGGCTATTATCTCCTGCAACCGGCGATGGCGGTTGAGCGGTCAATCCAGTTGGAGTGCCAGACGGGCCGCACTGGAGACCTGGTCCTTAGTCTCAAGCGCAAAGAGCTTGATCTGGTCCTTACAGACTGTATGCCAAAGCTTCAGGAGGACGGCACTCTTACTGTCCATCCGTTGGCAGGCTCAAGCATGAGCCTGTTTGCGGCGCCGGCATTGGCAGGCCGGCTGAAAGACGGATTCCCGGAATCCCTCAATGGTCAGTCGCTGCTGGCCAACGCTACGGATGCACCGTACTTTGAGCGTCTTATGAACTGGTTTTCCCTCAATGGCGTGCGGATGAAGCTTGTTGCGCGGATAGACGACAGCGCATTGATCAAAGTATTCGGAAGCCAGGGCTATGGCGTGTTTGTGGCCCCGACAGTCATTCGGGAGGAGGTCTGCCGACAGTATGAGGTTGAGGAAATCGCCTCAATCAACGGCGTCGTGGATGAGCTTTTTGCAATTACCCGTGGCCGAAAAATTGCCCATGAGGGCGTCAGGGCTATCTGCGAGGCCCGTCCCGACTTTCAGAGTCCGAAGTAACTTCGAAAAAAACGATGTAAAAACCTCAGGAAATTTTATTTTATCGATCTGTGTTCCCGGCCATTATGGATTTATGAAAGGCAGCAACCCGAAGAGGAGCAGTAGCTATGAAGACGATCCACAAATTCCGTCTGGAACCGGGCAAGGAGCCTACCACGCTCACGCTCAAAGAGGGTTACAGGGTGGTGCGCAGCGAATATATCGTGCCCCACAAGGCCGTCTACCTCTGGGTGGAGCAGCCCTTGAACGTCACCACTCCCACCCTGGAGCGGCAGTTCCGCGTCGCTTTCTCGGGAGAGCCTGTGCCAGACAGCTTTGAGTATGTTGATACGGCACTGGATCCGTTTGGTCCGGAGGCGTACCACGTGTTCGCGGTGCCGGCCGGAGAGGAAACAGTCTTCAGACCCGCACACGAAGTCGCGACCGACCGTTAAGCAGTCACAGCTGGCAACACACAGCGATCTCTAACCATTCCTGGGGTCCTTCGGGGCCCTTTTTATCGGGCTTTAACCGGTAGGTGGCCTGTTTTGACCCAGATGATCGTCTCTCTGTCTACGAACGGGTGGTGCCGGCTCAGGTGGGAGCTTCGAATCCAGGTGCCCTCAGGGTAGCGGCCATGTTCGTCGCGGAATTCCCCGGACAGTACGAAAATCTCTTCGCCTCCGAAGTGTCTGTGCGGCTGGAAGACTTCATTTGCTGGCCATTTCACCAGGGCAACATGCTCATGCTCGAACTCATGCAGGGGCATAACCTGCAAGCCCCCAATGCCAGGGAGCCAGGGCGTATTGGTGGTGTCGATACGCACCGTTGACTGATCCCGCTCATTGAACTGATGCAGTTTCACCAGCAGGGTGCAGCCTTCCTTGCTGAACGGGGCGTGGCCACTTCCTGGCGGGTTGCGCATGTAAGTTCCTGCCGGATAGTCGCCGGTTTCATCGGAAAACACGCCGTCGAGAACCAGAATTTCCTCGCCGAGTGGGTGCTCGTGCCGCTTGAATGAGGCTCCGGGCTCATAACGAACAACGCTGGTTGCGTGCCCGCGCTCCGCTTCTTCTCTGGCCAGGGGTTTTCTGAGTACACCGCCGGCAGGGCTGGGAATCCATTCCTGCTCGGCAGTCCGGATCACGATCTTGCGGGTAAAATCCATGTTGAGCATCGCTAACCTCAAGCACTGAGTGGGGTTTCGGGGCCCGGTTTACGTCGGCATCGCTGTGCTGGGTGCATTCACTTGATCAGCGCCTGGATGTTCCTGAATTGCGGGTGTTTGCAATGGCGCATCCACTCGAATGCCACCATTTCAAGGGTCACGACCCGTGCTCCGCTCTCGCACAGGCGATCCAGGGCTACGTCACGGTCAAACTCGTTCCGCGAGCCCGTGGCATCAGCCACCACCCAGACCTTGTAGCCGGCGTCGACAAGACTGAGGGCAGTCTGCATCATGCAGACATGGGTCTCGCAACCGCCCATTACGATGTGTTGCCGGCCTTCGGGAAGGTGATCGACGAGCCCGTCGGGACAGGCGTCAAAATGGTGTTTTGCCAGAGTCAGATGACAAAGCTCCCGAATCGCCTCAACATTATGGCCCAGCTTGTCAGGAAGCTGTTCGGTGGCCAGTACCGGCACTTCCATCAGGCCAGCTATGGTTGCAAGCGTAATACACCGGTCAGCCACCTCTTCACCGTGGCTTATGGCTGGCATGAGCTTTTCCTGTACGTCGATCAGCAGTAATGTCGATTGCTCGGCTTTCATCAGCATTGTTATTCTCCTCGTCTCTATATCGCATCTGGTGACCAAAGGTACCCGCCATGGCCCGCTGGTCCATTATTGCCGGCATCATTAACCATAGTCCTGAATCTGTCCAACCGGTAAACAGAAATGTCGGCGATTCCTGAAATTTTTTGGCGATTTTTCCAAAGGGAGTTGCCAATTGCCTGTAAAACCATTAAAGTTTGCGCCCTCAAATCAGTGACGACATCGCTGATTTGAAACGGTTTATTGGAGAGGTGGCCGAGTGGCTGAAGGCGCACGCCTGGAAAGTGTGTATACGTTAATAGCGTATCGAGGGTTCGAATCCCTCCCTCTCCGCCATTAAACAAAAAAACCGGTTCTCTGAAGCCGGTTTTTTTGTGTCTGAACCCCGCTACTTCGGGGGATTCCGACTGGTTCAAGAGTACCGGGACATATCCATTCCATTCCGACATGTGCCCGCTCTGGCTCTCTCTTGGGCCGATATTCTCTGTGACTGCCCGTTGGAAGCGTACCCCTCAAGTGCCGTTGTTACGTTTGCAGAAGCGATTGAAATCAACGGGTTAAATGTGGCGGTCGAAATGTGTTTACGTTCAAATATCGGCCCCGGATGACCGGGGCAAATATCTGGGGCGCTTACTGGTGGGTACTGGTGTCGGCGTAGTTAGAATTCTCCGTCACGCACTGTGTTTCCTTTTCCGAGTGTCTTGACGATCTTGGGTTGAACTGGATCGTTATCGGTCAGCAATCCTTTTCCTTTCTCGATCATTTTTGCGCCCACGCTAGTCAGTTTGCTGAGCGTATCGGTACCAGGTAGGGCTTTCTTGTCTGAGTAGTAACCGAACCAAGGCAATCCAGCGTTGGTGTAGTCTTTGGCGGAAGGTGGTTTGTGCGGTGGCTGATGTCCCGTGATCGACTGATACAAGGCGCTGTTGGTCAGGTGTACAAAACAGCGAAATCCGTTCTCTTGGTCCCAGGCGTCAATACCGTATTCGTCTTCGTAGATTTCCTGACGCATAAGTCCGCCAGGAGCGAGGCCCATATCGGGTTCACTTGATTCACAGACCGAGCGCCGAAGAAATGCCGGCATTTCGAGATAGTCCATGTCAGCATCTACTTGTCGCTCAAAGTGCTCGACGTAGACATCGTGCTTCATGGGGTAGGCGATGATCTGGATGCCACCATGTTCAGCTTCGCCAGTTATTTGCTCCTCTGCGGTGAAGCCCTCACCCAAGGGCATGGCCACGAATTGTCGAATGTATCCCTCAGAGACATTGAAACCATCCAGCCAAGGCTGTTCAGGAATGACCGCGTAGTCTTGCGGGTCGTCAGACAAACCGTTGGTCCATTCCTTGCCAGATACAGCATTAATCTTACCTGCCGCGATCTTGATGGCGCAGGGGTAGTCGCCTGAAAAATTGATCCATAATGCTTCGGATTGGTACATCGGGATGAACACACCACCATGCTGTCGCCAGGCTTCAGGCAGTTTGTCCTCAAAATCGTCTACGTGTTCCACTGGAAAGCGGCCCACTCCCGGGGGAAGAGGATACTCCCGGTTGTCATCCGGAATTCGCAGGGTGCGTTGAAAGTCGATGCTGCATACCGCTTTGGTATGTACTTCCGGAAACCGGAAGGTGAGCTGGTTGTTCAGTAGTTCAATCATGGATTTTCCTCCATCGGGTTACCAGTCTCCATCACGTACGTCCCGGGAAATACGCAGGATGGCGTGATCTGGCATGGATTTGAGTTCTCGGATCAGATCGGCAAAAAGCTGGGGCCGTTTGCGGATAATCTCCAGCAAGTCAGATGACACCTTGCCTGCCATGGCCAGCAGAACATCAGGATCCTCGCCCAACTCCTCTGCCAATCCTCGGATCTTCGCTTCCGAGGGAGGTGCCACGTCACCGCGCTCGATCTTGCTCAGATAGGCCGGCTCCACGCCGATTCGCTTGGCTACCTGGCGGACTGAGAAACGCCGGTCCTCTGCTTTCAATATTTCGCGGCGTTCGCGAATGTAATCTCCGAATGTCATGTGTACTATATAGTACACAATAATGAATGAATCAACTTTTTCTGTTAAGCGCAATTTAAAGAAGCTTGAGCATTAGTGATGTCTTGATGTTGTTGTACCACGTTGTACCAATCATCTTGACAAGGCGGTGAGGCTCTAATAATCTGGTACAACTTGGAACAACGGGTGGCGCGGCGCCCAAGGAGACAGCAATGGTGAAACAACGATATTCAGCTTCAAAAACACGCTCCCAAGGGAGGAATGCTTGGGCGGTAACCTTCCGCCACCCGGTCGTAAAGAAAGACCCGCGCAGCACCAGTGGGATCAAGGTGAGACGGGGGCTTGGAACTCCAGACGAAGCGGAGGCAGACAAACTCGTTGATGAGATGAATGTCCTTCTCGGAGACGAGTCGTTTTGGAGCCTTAGCCAGAAAGGTCGCGCGGAACGTCAGTTTTCCAAGGTGATTATCGATGCCTTCTACGACCCCATGGTCGCTGATGCGCATCTGGATCCATGGAAGGCCAGAGATGAAGTGATCCCTATTCCATCTGCCGAAGACGGCTTCACCAAGGTGCTGTTCCTTGGTACCACTGGTGCTGGAAAGACATCGCTGCTAAGACACTTGATCGGCTCCCACCCGGAAAAAGATCGCTTCCCTTCTACCTCCACCGGCAAGACAACCGTATCGGATATTGAGGTCATTACCGATCATGAGGGTTTCCAGGCTGTTGTGACCTTCTTTCCAGAAGGGACGGTGCGGACCTATACACAAGAGTCAGTCGACGAGGCTTGTAAGGCAGTCTGGCGGGGAGAACCAGATGAGAAGATTGCGAAGGAATTGTTGAACCACAAGGAGCAGCGCTTTCGGTTGAGCTATTTACTGGGATCTTGGTCTGCGCAGGAGATTCAAGGAGAGGATGATGATTGGGGTTTCGATGACGTAGAGGAGGTAGTCAAGTCAGCAGCAGAGCAGGTTTCCGAAGAGGGTGTCTATCCATCGGCGGAAGAGCGCCGAGAGATGCAGGAAAAGTTATCGGAGTATGCGGAGCGAATCCGAGCAATCGCAGAAAGCGCAATTGCCAAGGTATCAGAGGAATGGGGTGAGGATGTACTTCGCCTTAAGGGGGACGATCTTGACCTGGTACTGGATTATTTCGAAGAAATCCTCGAGAAGATGCCTGGCTACGATGCGCTAATAGAGGACATCATAGAACAGATTTTGAAACGGTTTGATTATCTGGCAGCCGGCGAACTTAAACGAAAAGGTAAATGGCCCGAGAGATGGACATTTGAATCTGAAGACAGGGATGAGTTTATTAATCAAGTCCGTTGGTTTTCGAGTAATTACGCCCCGGCATTCGGGCGGTTACTGACTCCTTTGGTACAAGGCGTTCGAGTCCGCGGTCCGTTTTTCGCAGAGGCACTTGGCGAAACGAGAGGACTGGTTCTCATGGATGGAGAAGGCTTGGGGCATGTGGCCGAGACAGTCGCGGATGTATCAACACACTTTACAAGCCGATACCAGATGGCCGATGTCATTCTGCTCGTAGATAATGCCCAGCAACCCATGCAGGCAGCTCCGCTGTCAGTTGTGCGCTCCGTTGCGACCAGCGGTCACCAAGACAAACTGGCCGTTGCGTTCACCCATTTTGACCAGGTGAAAGGCGTCAATTTCTCTGGCTTCGCAGATCGTCGCGATCACGTATTGGCCTCGGTTAAAAATGCACTCAGCAACATGCGGACAACGGTTGGTGATTCGGTGATTAACAGCATGGAGGGGCATCTCTACAGCCGATGCTTCATGCTTGGTGCTCTGGATAAGCCTGCTTCGAAGATACCGAAAGGCGTTTTCTCCCAGCTCAACGCCCTGGTGGATTTCTTCCGTAGTGCCATTGAGCCGTACGAGCCACCGGCAGCCGCACCGGTCTACGATCCAGCAAGTTTGTCATTCGCGGTCCAGGCGGCAACGCAGGAATTCCAGTCACTATGGAACGCTCGACTTGGTTACCAGTATCAAGAGAGTGTCTCAAAAGAGCACTGGACCCGAATCAAAGCATTAACGCGACGGGTCGCAAGGATGGGAGGCGTGGAATACGATTACCTGCGACCGGTCGCCGAGTTGATCGCCCGCCTCAGTGAGGGAATTTCACGCTTTCTGGATAAGCCTGTGCAGTGGGACCCTCATGGTCAGAACGAAGAGGAAGAGTCTGAGGCTATCGATGTCGTCCGTAGTGAGGTGTTCCAGTCTCTCCACTCGTTGGCGATGGAGCGGCTGATCCAGGAACACTTGGTCGATTGGTCGCGAGCATTCGAGCATGTAGGAAGAGGGTCTTCCTATGACCGCGCTCGTGATGTGCGGAACATCTACCAAACCGCTGCGCCGGTGCCTGGTATCGAATTGACGCCGCAGTCATCTGAATTTCTGAGTAATGTCCGGGATCTGGTTTTCGATGCCATCGAAAATGCTGGTGGGAAGATTGTAACCGTGCGTGGGAGTTGAGAAGCCAGTTGCTTCTCCTATGGGTAGCTACCCTGACCACGGCCGATCCTTTTGTCAGAATCCAAACTGCTTTCGTTGCAGCTCCCAGACCTGGGGAAAGGGATCCATGAAGTCGGCCAGGGTCAAGGTGGTTGGGTGGGTACTCTCTAGGATCGCCTCCTGGATATCTGGGGCTAATAGGACCAAGCGAAGGATGCGGGAAGCGTAGCTGGGGCTACTGATTCCCTCTTCGGTGGCGATCTCCTTGACGCTGCCGTACTTGCCTTTCGCCAGCCAGCGGTTCCATCGGTGAGCTCGGACCAGGGCGTTGATCAGCGTGACGTCAGCCTCAGTGTTGCGGTCCGGATTAACCGAATGGCCGGTGGGTGAGAGGATGGTCTTGCGGCCTGAGTGGCGTCCCAACTGGGCGGGGATGAAGATCTGGATCAATTTGCCATCACGGCTCAGGTTAATATGAGGATTCATGCGCTCATCTCCTTGGTTTCCCGGGCTGCGGCCTTGAGGTCCAGCACCAGGCTGTTGATGCCGTTGGTTCGCATGTCGATGTGGACACCCTCGGGTTCCACCCGGATCTTCTCGATGAAGAGTTGCAGCAGCCGGGCCTGTTCCTTGTGGTAGAGATGGTCCCAGACTGCCTCGATGGATTGGAGTCCTTCACGTACCTCCTCTTCAGTAATACTGTCATCCATGGTGGTCGCCACCTTCCAGGTGCTGACAATCATGGCGGGATTCCGGAAGACGGTCTTGATCTGGTCAAAGACGATGCCTTCGAGATCTCCGGCCCGCACCATGCGTATCGGGCATTCCTCGTGGCCTCGCTTGTTGGCGGTGTGGGTGACGTAATAGCGGTATCTCTTGTCTCCCCGCTTGGTGTGGGTGGGTGTCATCGCCTTGCCGTCGGGACCGTAGAGTAGCCCCTTGAGGGGGGCCGCGGTCTGTCGCCGGCCATCTGCAGCGCGCTGGGTTTTATCTTTGGCCATGATGCCATGGGCCTTGTCCCATAGATCCTGATCGATGATGGCCTGGTGCTCGCCGGGGTACCACTTGTCCTTGTGCCGTATCTCTCCCAGGTAGATGCGGTTGTTGAGGATCTTGTAGAGGGTGGTTTTGTTGAAGGGATAGCCACCACTTACCCGTCCATCACGACCGCGGCGGCGCTTGGTGCGAAAGCCGTCGTCATTGAGCTCCTTGCACAGCAGAGTGGTAGAGCCCAGGCGGATGAATCGATTGAAAATACGCCGCACCAGCTCTGTCTCCGCTTCGTTGGGTATCAGCTTGCGGCTGGCTACATCGTAGCCCAGTGGCACGTAGCCCCCCATCCACATCCCTTTCTTCTTCGACAGGGCGATCTTGTCGCGGATACGCTCGCCGGTGACCTCGCGCTCGAACTGGGCAAAGGAGAGCAGGATGTTTAGCGTCAGCCGCCCCATGGAGCTGGTGGTGCTGAACTGCTGGGTGACCGAGACAAAGGAGACACTGTGCTTGTCGAACAGGTCGATGATCTGGGCGAAGTCACCCAGGGAGCGACTGAGGCGGTCCACCTTGTAGACCACCACCACGTCGACCCTGTTGGCCTTCACGTCAGCCAGAAGTTGTTGCAGGCCGGGACGGTCCATGGTGCCGCCGGAGATGCCGCCGTCGTCGTAGCGGTTTGGCAACAGCATCCAGCCCTCATGCTTCTGCGAGTGGATGTAGGCCTCACCCGCCTCCCGTTGAGCGTCCAGCGAGTTGAATTCTTGCTCAAGTCCTTCCTCGGAGGACTTGCGGGTGTAGACCACGCAGCGGATCGGTTTCTTGTCGCTGGTCATTTGCCACTCCTCGTCAGGCCGAAGAATAGCGGTCCTGACCAGCGGGTACCGGTAATTTCTCGGGCAATGTGGGACAGGCTGCGGAAAGTTCGGCCCTGGTACTCGAAGCCGTTGCGAGTGACGGTGACGTGGTGCTCAACCCCCTGATACTCGCGGATCAGCTTGGTGCCAACCGCAGGGCGCTTAACCCGGTTGCTGCTGGGCTTGAGCTGCTCCTTGCCGCGCATCAGCCGGTTGATGCGGTCCTGCGAGGTGTCGGAGAGGCCGCCGTAGGCCAACTCTTGAATGCGCCATGCCAGCCGTGGGATCAGATAGTCCCGCTTCTTGCGCGGGGCTGTTTCATTAAATAATTCCCGCCATAGTTTCTTCAGTTCGTCATTTTCCAGTGATGGCAGCGCCGCCACTTTGCCAATTACATCTGCGCTCATCGTTGTTTTTCTCCGTTGTGATAACGGTCATGATGAACGCTTCCGGTGGGCGGGAAGTCCAGTGGAAAATCGCTCTCTTTCTGGGCATTCCGGAGGCGGAGTACGCCCGTTGCAAGGATCTCAGCGACCTCGGCCGTTCGTTCCTCGTCAGATAATGTTTCTGTAGGGCGAAATTTTTGCATCGCTTATCTCGGTGAGCATGTGAAATCTCGAAATCGTTGATAAGCGATATTGTCCAGCGGTTGCCGGACAATAGACATCAGGGAGTTGAGTGGTGCTTGTTACTGCTGTCGGCGTGAGCGTAAATGGAAATTCTAGAACCAGTGGACGGTGTCGTTCTTGTCGTTCGAGTGAGTTATCTCCCATCCACAAATCGAACAGATATAGGTCGTCTCCTCCCAGCCACCAAACATGGAGCCACGGATTGCTTTGGTATCGATTTCTTTCAACGCGTGATGCGGTTTGTCATACCGTCCCTTCTTTAGCTGTTCTTTGCACTGATCGCATCGTTGATCCTTTCTCTCCATGTCGCGTTACTCCCGATTATCCAGCCAGCGGGCTGCCTTTATCAGTTGCAGGACTCTGCCAACCTCGGATGATGCTGGCGTGGTATTGATGGTTGGCCAGAGGTCATTAAGGATGTCTGAGAACGTGAGGATCCTGATCGGATTGCCATGTAGAATTTCGCTGAAATTAGAGTGACTTTCCCAAACGCTCTTATCGCCCTTCAGAACGGTCACTGCCGTTGTATAGGTGAACTCGCGCGAGCCAGAAATTTCTTCGATCTTATCAATGAATGCTTCCGCCCATTTTGTTCGAGTAATCTCGCGAAAGCCTTTCCATGCCTCTCGGCCAGAGACGATCTTGTTGTTTTCAATTTCTGCAATTTTTGATTTCGGGTTGAAGCCGCCTTGCCAGCTTTTACAGCTTACAGCGACGACCTTGTCTGGCCCTTGCAGAATCGGATTGATACCGACAACGTCGATGTCGCTGTGAACTGAGTCCTGTCGTGAATCGAAATCCGGATGTTTGTTGTCAGGTCTGAACTTGATGTTATGTCGGGTGAAGTAACCTTTATGCTGAAGGTACTCATCGACCAGCTGTTCCAGGATATCTTCTTTCATGAAATGTTCTCCCACCTACGGAACATGTCTGATGCATCCATTTCGTGCTCTTCATCAAGCAGGTCGTATCCACCGGTGTTATCCAACAACAGAACGGTCAGCGTTTTCTCGTACTCTTCTGAGTAGATGGTGTATTCAACGGCTTCCTCATCAAACCAGACGCCGGGGGCGTGGCGAACGCCATCCCTGGCAGTGAAAGAAAAGGTTTGTTCGGCGGCCAGAGATGTGGATGGCACAGGGATGGGGCCGCTGCGAGTGGCGAAATATTTTCCGGACTTGAATGCCTTGGGACTGGACTTCGCCCAGTGCATATACCCGTCTTCCGAGAAAACGGCAACGGCTCGCTTGGAGGTAAACTCGAGCCAACGCAGAACTGAAGAGGTGAGAGACACCCCATATCGGTCGGCACAGTGACCAAGCAGATCGAATCTAAAAGGTTCGCCTTCAACCTGATGCCGGAAATCATGAGCTGGCATCAGCAGGCAGGCAGCGAAGGCGTTAGCTTCCTCTTCCCGCACTGCGTAACCGGTATCGTAGCGCAGCATGTCGCTGGTGCCGCATTCGAAACCGTTAGGACCGGCATCTTGTCGGTGCAACATGTAGTGGCCCAACTCATGGGCCAGTGTGAAGCGCACCCGGCCGGGGTGCTCGATATTGGTGTTGTAGAAAATGGCCCAGCGAGGGGCGGCAGGGTCTTTCGCCAGCGCCCCTTCGAAATTCTTTAAGGCATGACCCTGAACATCGGTGATGGGGTCATCGTTGAATGAAGGCGTAAGTTCGAGGGCGACCCGTTGGATATCGACTGGGTATCTTTCCTCAGGAGGTAAGGTGTCGAGTATGCGTGAAAGCCGATTGGCTTCCTTGTGGGGTCGCTTCCTTTCTGTCACTTCTTTTTGCTCCAGGCGTCGATAATGTCCTCGATCTTTTGTTGGTCCTCCTCGTCCAGACTCTCAAACTTTCGGAAGAACACATCACGTTTGACCTGGTTGGTCGGTTCGGTCATGCCGTTGTCCACCAGAAAATCGGTGGTCGTATCCAGGGCGCGGGCGATGGCGGCCAGTTTTTCGGCGGACGGACGTTTCACGCCCCGGTTCTCAAGCTCCCAGATATAGCTCTTGCCTGAACCGATTTCATCGGCAAGCTGCTCCAGAGTCAATCCTTTGGACTTGCGCAACTCTTTGATCTTGGCCCCTAGTAGGTTGGCCACGGTATTTCTCCTCATCTTGGAATAGTTGAACTGAAAAGTTCAGTATAGAGATACAAAAGGTGCTTGACAAGCGATATAAGCCCCACTATCTTTGAGGTTCGCTATATTGAACTTATTGTGATTCTGTACCAAAGAGGGCCGCTATAATGCCGATTGTTCGAAACTTCATCAGACACGCCTCTCCCGCAAGGCTGCGGGAGTACTTCGCCCATAAAAAAATCGCCGTCAGCGGCGTCGACTGGAGCCAGGATCAAGCCCAAGTTGCCAAGAATGTCATCCAGTTGGTCGATCACCTGAGTAAAGCGGACCAGGCCAGGCTCAGGATTGATGCGGAACGGGTATGCCACATGGCGGATGAGGTTGGTCAGGCCGCACTGTTGAGCGTGGTGAAAGACCAGGCAACGTATACCAGTCTGCAAAACGGTATCGAGCGTAGTCATTGGGCCTATGTCAACGAGCCGCAATCGTTTCGGCACGCCGAGGATATCCGCTATGCCGACCAGTACCGCCATGGACAGAACTGGAGCGGGTATCAGGTAGACGAAGGGATTGCATTGGCTACCGATCCGGTATCCCTGGCCACATTCAAGGACAAGATCAAATCGCTGTTTGGCCTGGGTGACAAGGTAAAGCTGGAGTTGTTCGAGCGCACCATGCCTGATGACGAGGGCAATGACATCGACGTGGTCCAGCTGATGGTCTACCAGGAAGGTTTGCCCGATTCCTATCTGGAGTTCGAGGGCGAAGACATTGTCTCGCGTATCCGACGCCCGGTTTCTGAACACGCAATCACTTATGCGCCGGACACTGGCGTCATCGAGGTGGTGGCCGCACGACGGGAACGCAGGGATACCATCGCCAAGGCCTTCACGGAGGACCTACTCAATCAGCAGGTGGAAGCCGATAGAATTCCACTGCGGCGGTATGATTTGACACCATTGCTGCAAAACCAACCACTGGACTGGGATGTGGAGGATGGCATCGAATCCGTACAGCTCGTCATGATGAAGCTCAAGGACCTGGCTGGAGACGGACGTGTCCAGATGGAGGTGCCGGCCAAGCGGTCGATCGGATTCCACGACTATGCCCAGGAATATTTCGGTGAACATAATCCACTGACTTCGGGCAATTTCACCCCCACCCAGGCACAAATTTCCATTCGCTTCCATCCGGAAAATGGCTCCAGCCGCCACAAGGTGTTGCCAGTGAAGATCACCATGCCTAATGGTTGTGATCTGCGCAGTCGCACTGACCGCGAGCGGCTGATCGGTGAGAAGTACCTCAAGCGTTGGGCCTTGCTCGAGGAGGTGGCTTGATGCGGGAAGAGCGGGAATTGAGTAGGGACGCTTTCGCGTTATTGCTTCGGGTCATCGAACATCCGAGTATGACCATCGGTACTGAACCGTTGTTTTCGGATTTTCCCCGGCTGGCACCCGAACTGATCGATGCTGGGTGGCTGGTTCCTGCGGGAAACGACACCGCCCCTGTTTTTCCCGATGACGATGATCACTCATTTCACGAATTGCTCTGGGACTCCGAGCGGAAGCAGTATAAATATTTCACGGCAACTTCAGGTTGGGTGTATAGGACTGCGGATACTGCGAAGCGTTATGTATTGGATGACGACAGGCTTCTTAGCTTCCTTCAGTACAGGTTGGATATCCCGAAAAGCCAGAGACTGACCTGTTTGCACGGCAACGTCTTATGGCATCTGGGATCAGCTCACCTCGGCGGTTATCGGGCGCACCTCTATTTTGCTCGTCGTCTCAGTCATCCAGAGAACCGGGCAGCATTCGTCCGAGCCATGAGGCGTGAGGTTGGCAAAACACCGGCCATCATTATGTACGCGAGCAAGCAGGAGCCGGTGGGACTCGAACTACCCGTTGACCAGGCAGTTGTTTCTCTTCACCGAGTCATGGCCCGAGACCAGGCTGACTTTAGTATTGATGAAGATGTGTTGAATGCGCTGCTCAAAGGAGTTCCCAGTACCGAAGAGTAAACCGGCGGCATCGGCCTGCGTTTTTCCACCGATTACCGCATGGTCCACTGGAACGGCGAATCCTACAAGCTGACAAAGAAGCAGTCGGCCGTTGTGGAGTGTCTACACAACGAGGGCGGTCGGGCGCATAAGGATCTGCTCCGAGCTGAAGCCCGAACTAATGAAGAGATTCATCGCATCATGCGTAACAAAAAGAACGGTCAGTGGATTCCACATCCCCTATGGAACACTCTGATCAAGAGCGAAGGGAACGGCTACTACTATCTGGATGCCTGACGGCCTACCAGGTATTTGCCTCACGTTCGATTTCACGAATGCCATCGATGATGTCGTCGAATGACGGCGATTCGCCATGCATCATTCCGGCGCCCAGCATCTTTTCGTAATCTGTGCGTAGCTCAGCGATGGCGTTGTCACCTGGGATCAGGCGAAGCTTATTGGCCAAACAGGCTTCGTAATTAGCATAAGAAGCGTTGAAGAAAACCTGCTTGTGGCGCACTACGTCTTCGAACAATGCGCGGTTATTGATCGCTGCCTTGCCCGAGGCATGTTTGGCCAGCATCCGCAAGTCATACCAGTGCCGGGAAAGTCGGTGGGCATCCGCCTTGAACTCCTCGCGATTGCACTCGACGTGGATGAGCGTCGCCTTCTCCCAGAAGGTTCGTTCCGGTGAAAGGACAACCACTTCACCCGAGGGAAGTTCGAGATCGGTGACTAATGCCGAAATGTCGGGCGTGACGGTATGCCGCTCATTCGGATCGATAACATTTCGACCGCCCAGCTCAATCAGGATACTGCTTTTTAGGTAGTCATCACTGCCCTCGACGGCTGATGGGTACTGAACCCAGATCTTCTCACCGTCATCAGATACTTCGATTCCGTACTCCTCCGGCCTGGGCAGTGCCTTCAGCTGGGCCTCGATATAAGGGGCAACGACGTCGCTTGCATATTGAAGGACATAGCCCTTCAAGCGTTTGCTGAATTTCTTAACGGCATTGTTACTCGCATTTGCGGCAAACGGATCGAAGTCATCATCAAACGCCCGGTAGTCGAGGGTGACATCCACGTCCTCGGAGAAGCGGTTGATGGCGCAATAGATCTTCGAGAGGGAGGTGCCGCCTTTGAATGCCATTGGGTGGGCGTCCGGCATGGAAAAAAGGGTCTGCAATGTCCAGCAGACCCATACATCTTTTTCCAACACGGTTGCCTGCTGTCCAAACCGCGTTGCGGCGGTCTGAAGAATCTCCCTGCGGTCGCCGACCGGCAAATGCAGGAACTGCTCAGGCATGAGCGGCTTCCTTGCCGTATCTTTCCAATGCACCTGCCATCCAGCCAGGCATGTCGGTGTGTTTCAGAGTTTCAAACTCTTCTGCAGTCAGTCCTTCACGAATGGCGCCGACCACGTTGGCGTTGACGTTGTTTTTTCCCAAGTACCAAAGGGCCGACAGCGCCAGGCCTGGACGCTTCCCGGCCAGGTGAAGTTTTCGGTGACTGGCATGTCTTAGTTTGACGGTCAGGTTGCCGACCTTGAGTTCCCGGCTTGGCCCACTGGTGTAGAAGACCGGCATGGTAGGCACCTGAGTCGATAGCTTGAAACGGCGAGCCGCTTCCGCGCCATGAACCTGGATCGTCTCACCGTGATCCCTGGCCATGACTTCCACGACCTTCGCCACGTCAGGCATGACGCTACCGATAAACCGGCTTTTCTTGGGACGCACGAAAACCCCCCGGGCAATCCGCTGGATCACGCCTTCTTCAACCAGGCGGGACAACGTCTTATCCACAGAGGCACGCGAGCCCAGCTTGAGGAACCGTGTGTTGGTAAACGGCTCTCCGCGGCGGACTCGCAGCACGCGATTACGGATTGTTTCAGCTGTAGACATTGCATTGCCCTATATGTATGTCAGAAACATTAGCAAAGTTTCTGACATTTTGCAAGCCAGATAAGTACTGGAAGAAAGTGCTCATTATCACCTTGATTTAGGTGTAACTAACTGAAAACAAGTTAAATACCACCGGTTTTCCCACCTCCTGACCCTCCAATTTTCCCACGGTCCACCCGCCATCATTACCCCGTGTTCATTGCAACCACGAGGTACATCGACATGACCGTGAAACACCTTAATCAGGCCGAACTGGCCGACCGCTGGGATCTCTCCCAACGGACACTGGAGCGCTGGCGCGCCATCGGCTGGGGACCCTGCTTCCTCAAGATCGGCGGCCGGGTCGTCTACCGCCTCGAAGATGTCGAGGCTTATGAGCGCCAGCACATGCGCGCCTCCACCTCCGAACCAGTACAACAGCCGCAGGCGGGAGGTGTGGCATGACCATCAACCTTGAACAAGCCCGGCTCCTGTCTGTTGCCGAGATCACTGGACTGTCAGCACAGGATCTGATGCAGCTGCAATCAGCGGTTGCCGAGTTTTTGCGTCAGGCGAGAGATCTCAAGGAGTGGATCGACGGGGCCATCGCTCTTAAGTACGACGCCCAGGCCAAAGCACTGCGTGCCCAGCTCGGCAAGGACACCGGCACTATCCACTTCGATGACCAAGGCGTCCGTGTCACAGCTGATCTTCCCAAGAAGCCGGTCTGGGATCAGAAGAAATTGTCCGAGATCGCCGAGCGCATCACCGCCAATGGCGACGACCCCACCGAGTACCTGGACATCACCTACAAGGTCGCCGAGCGCAAGTACACGGCCTGGCCTGAGAACTTGCGCGAGGTGTTCGCGCCCGCACGCACGCTCAAGACCGGTAAACCGACCTTTCAACTGATTCTGAACGAGGAGTAACGCCATGTTTAAAAAACACACCTTGCTCGAAAAGCTGAAAAAGCAACATCCCTATCTGCTGGAAGAACTGCCCGAAAGGGTCGGTTCTGATGCTGGGGAGGTCGCGCTCGAAGACGTCACGCTCGATGAAATCGCTTTTGCCATCCTCGCGCTCGAAGCCGAGATCCGTCCCCTCAGTCGGCGTATGAACGCCTTGCGGGAACTCTACGATCTCGCTCGCAAACGGGGTGCCCTGGGAGCCCACAGCATCGGTGACACCTTCTCGAATGAGGAGGACCACTCATGAGCTTGCCCATCATTTCCGCTGATCAGCGGTCGGCCGAGAAGCGAGGCATCAAGGGCTGCATCTTTGGCAAGTCGGGCATCGGCAAGACCAGCCTACTGTGGACCTTGGAGCCGGAGAGCACCTTGTTCTTCGATCTGGAGGCCGGTGATTTGGCTATCGAGGGGTGGACCGGCGACAGCATCCGGCCAAAGACCTGGCAAGAGTGCCGCGACTTTGCGGTGTTCATCGGCGGGCCTAACCCGGCACTGCGCGAAGACCAGCCCTACAGCCAGGCCCACTTCGAAGCCGTGTGCGAGCGCTTCGGCGATCCGGTGGAGTTAGCGAAGTACGAGACGGTGTTCATCGACTCGATCACGGTTGCGGGCCGCCTCTGTTTTCAATGGTGCAAAGGTCAGCCGCAGGCGTTCAGCGAGCGCAGTGGCAAACCGGATATGCGCGGAGCCTATGGCCTGCACGGTCAGGAGATGATCGCCTGGCTCACCCATCTGCAGCACACCCGCAACAAAAACATCTGGTTCGTCGGCATCCTCGATGAGCGGATCGACGACTTCAACCGCAAGGTATTCGCACCCCAGATCGAAGGCTCCAAAACCGGTCTGGAGCTGCCCGGCATCGTCGATCAGGTGATCTCCATGGCGGAGGTGACCGATGACGACGGCAATGGCTACCGAGCCTTCATCAACCACACCCTGAACCCCTGGGGCTATCCGTCCAAGGACCGCAGTGGCCGTCTGGAGATGATCGAGGAACCACACCTCGGTCGTCTGATGGCAAAGATTCACACCCCCGTAAAACCGGCAGTGGAGCGGCTTGAGTTTGGCCGCCCATCCGCTTCCACCGCCGACCCTCAACCCTCTATCGAAAGTGAAGGAGTTTAACCATGACATCCACCTGGAACGATTTCAATTCAGCCGACGACCAGAACAGTTTTGACCTGATACCCAAGGGCACCTTGGTAAAGGTACGTATGACCATCAAGCCTGGTGGCTACGACGATCCGACCCAGGGCTGGACTGGCGGCTATGCCACCCAAAACCAGACCACCGGCTCGGTCTATCTCAACTGCGAGTTCGTGGTGCTGGATGGTCCCTACGCCCGGCGCAAAATGTGGAGCCTGATCGGCCTGCACAGTAACAAAGGGCCCGAGTGGGCCAATATGGGCCGCGCCTTCATCAAGGGCATCCTCAACTCCGCGCGCGGTCTGCATCCGCAGGATAACTCCCCCCAAGCCCAGCAGGCTCGACGCATCAGCGGTTTCGCCGACCTCGATGGCATCGAGTTTGTCGGCAAGGTGGAGATGGAGAAGGACCAGTACGGCGATGACAAGAACGTCATCAAGATGGCCATCACTCCGGACCGGAAAGAGTACGTAGGAGTGATGGGCAGCATCTCTTCGCAGCCGGCACAGCAGCAGGCCCCGTCTTCTCAGCAGCAGCCAGCCGCGGCACCTACTGGCCGTCCCAGCTGGGCGCAGTAAGGGGGGGGCGACGATGATACTCAGACCCCGACAGAAGGTGTTTGTCGAGCGTGCGGTCCGTGCGCTTGGCAAGCACGGCAACACCCTCGGCGTCGCGCCGACCGGTGCGGGTAAGACCATCATGCTCTCCGGCGTCGCCGGGGAGTGGTTGGACGACAACGACGCCAAGGCCTGCGTGCTGGCCCACCGCGATGAGCTGACGAGCCAGAACGAGGCCAAGTTCCGCAAGGTGAATCCCAGCATCGATACCTCCGTGTTCGATGCCCGTGAGAAGTCCTGGTCCGGTCAGGCCACCTTCGCCATGGTCCAGACCATCTCGCGCGAGGCCAATCTCAAGTGCATGCCGAAACTGGACCTACTGGTGATCGACGAAGCACATCACGTCGCTGCGCCCAGCTACAGGCGAGTCATCGACCATGCCCGGGAACGTAATCCGGAGCTGGCTGTTTTCGGCGTGACAGCCACACCCAACCGTGGTGACCGCAAAGGGCTGCGTCCGGTGTTCAGCAACGTGGCAGACCAGATCAACCTGGGCGAGTTGATCCAATCCGGCCACCTGGTACCGCCTCGCACCTTCGTCGTTGACGTCGGCACTCAGGGAGCGCTGTCCAGCGTGAAGCGCACCGCCGACGACTTCGACATGGCAGAGGTGGACGCCATCATGAACAAGGCGCCTATCACCGAGGCGGTCATCCGTCACTGGAAGGAGAAAGCCGGTGACCGCAAGACGGTAGTGTTCTGCTCCACTGTCAGTCATGCCCGTAACGTTGTCGAAGCCTTCCAGGCCGCTGATGTTCCCGCCGTGCTCGTGCACGGCGAGTTGTCCAACTGCGAGCGCAAGGAGGCGCTGGCCAAGTTCGCACAAGATGAAGCGCAGGTGGTGGTCAATGTCGCGGTACTCACTGAAGGCTGGGATCACCCGCCGGCCGATTGCGTCGTGCTGCTGCGTCCCAGCTCCTTCAAGTCCACCCTGATCCAGATGGTTGGTCGCGGCCTGCGCACCGTCGATCCCAACGAGTATCCGGGAGTCACCAAGACCGACTGTATTGTCCTCGATTTCGGCACCAGCACGCTGATGCACGGCTCGCTGGAGCAGGACGTCAATCTGGATGGCCGGGACTTCACTGGGGAAGCACCTCAGAAGGAGTGTCCAGAGTGTGGTGCACAGGTGCCTGCGGCATCCATGGAGTGTCCGCTATGCGGCCACTGTTGGGAACGCGCCGAGTCCGAGGAGAAGATCGAACTGTCCGACTTCGTCATGTCGGAACTCGATCTGCTTAAGCGCTCCTCGTTCCGCTGGTGCGACCTGTTCGGTGACGACGGTGCGTTGATGGCCACCGGTTTCGATGCCTGGGCGGGCGTCTTCTTCCTCAACGGCCGCTGGTACGGCGTAGGCGGAGGCAAGAACCTGGGCACGAACTTGCTGGCGCTTGGCGAGCGCACGGTCAGTCTCGCGGCGGCAGACGATTGGCTCAACGAACATGAGTCTGAGGATACCGCGCTCAAGTCCCGCCGCCGGTTGAATCAGGCCGCGACCCAGCAGCAACTGCGTTATCTGCCACCTGCATACCGTCAGGATTTCGGCCTCACCCGTTACCAGGCATCTTGCCTGCTCGCCTTCCAGTTCAACAAGCGCGATATCCAATCCCGGGTGTTTGGTGCGGCGGACGATAGGGAGGCAGCGTGATATGTGCAGTTTGCGGACGGGAAGGACGCGGTTTCTGCTGGCTGTCGCCACCACGGACTGGGGTGCAACGTCAATTCAAACGCTTCTGCTCGATGCGATGCCAGAACTTGCACGCAAAACGCCTCAAGGCGGGAGGTGGCGTCGTGATTGATCCTACTCACAATGAAAAGGCCGCCATGGAGGCCGTGCTGCCGCTCCTCGGGGAGTACGTGGCGTCGGTTGGTATGGACAAGCGGCTGTCGGCGTACAGCCGGGAGGAGATCCTGCAGATGGTAGATGTAGTGCTTACCGCCTACTTCGACAACCTGCGCGAACTCACACCCGACGATGTGCCGTTCTGAGGAGGTGCTTGATGCTGGATTTCAACTCTTCTGCCTCTTTTGGCGAGCGGGTGACGGGCTTTATCGATGAAGCGCTGGCCGCTGAACGGGACGCTCAGACACCGCGTGCCTATCTCGGCGCTTCCCGACTTGGCGTCGCCTGTGATCGAGCATTGCAGTACGAGTATCTTCAAGCACCGGTCGATCTAGGTCGCGAATTGTCAGGAAAGACGCTGCGCATCTTCGAGGCGGGGCATCTGTTCGAGGACCTCGCCATCCGCTGGTTACGACAGGCCGGTTTCGATCTGCATACCGAGACCTCGCAAGGTGGGCAGTACGGATTCTCTGCTGCCGCTGGCCGCATCCAGGGGCATGTGGACGGCATCCTGGCCGGGGGACCGGAATCTCTGGAGATCGGTTGGCCCGCGCTCTGGGAATGCAAGTCGCTCAACGCGAAGTCGTGGAAAGATACGGTCAAGCGCGGCTTGATGCTTTCCAAGCCGGTCTATGCCGCGCAGATCGCGCTCTACCAGGCCTACATGGAACCGCAGGTCCCCGGCATTAGTGAAACCCCGGCGCTCTTTACCGCCATCAATAAAGACACCGCCGAACTCTATTTCGAGCAAGTGCCGTTCAACGGCGAACTGGCTCAGCGCGCCTCTGACCGGGGCGTGCGCATTCTGCAGGCCTGCGACGCCCACGAGTTGCTGCCGCGATTGGCCAACGATCCGACCCATTACGAGTGCAAGTTCTGCCCCTGGCAGGACCGGTGTTGGGGAGGCGGATCGTGATGGCGGACAACATCGTTTGGCTCGATTTCAACGATGCACCCGAGCAAGAGAGTTCGTCCACCGAATCTGGCCTCGACGCCAAGGAGCTGAAGGCGCGCCTACTGGAACGATTGTCGGACGTGCTGGCCTGGCTGTTTCCGAATGGCAAGACCCGCGGCCGACAGTTCTTTATCGGTGATCTGCAGGGCAACCGCGGCAAGAGCCTGGTGGTGGAACTCGAAGGCCCCAAGGCGGGTATGTGGATCGACTTCGCCACCGGCGAGAGTGGCGATGTTTTTGATCTTTGGGCGGCGAACCTCAACCTGGACAGCCAGCGGCAGTTTCCTGAGCTGGTGCGCGAGATCAGCCGCTGGCTGGGCGACGCCCCACCTGCCGTGTCTCCAACGACTTCATATAAACCGCCGGTCGACGAACTCGGACCCTGGTCGGCCAAATGGGACTACCACGACGGTGAGGGGAAGCTTATCGCCTGCGTCTACCGCTACGACACCCCGGACGGCAAGGAATACCGGCCTTGGGATGTGCGCACACGCAAAATGCACGCACCTAATCCGAGGCCGCTCTACAACCAACCCGGGATGTCGGCCGCCTCTGAAGTGGTGTTGGTCGAGGGCGAGAAAGCAGCCGATGCACTCATCCAGCAGGGCATCATGGCGACCACCGCCATGAACGGCGCCAACGCGCCGGTGGACAAGACCGACTGGTCACCGCTCAAGAATAAGCGCGTTCTGATCTGGCCGGACAAGGATGAGGCCGGGATGCAATACGCCGAACGTGTGCGGAATGCGCTGCTCCGTATGGGTACGGCATCGGTGGCCATACTCGAGCCGCCCGCCGATAAACCGGACAAATGGGATGCCTTTGATGCGGTGGCCGAGAAGATGGATGTCGCCGCCTTTCTCCAATCCGCACCCAGGTTCTGGGCGGAATCTACTCCTGGTATCCCTGTGTTCAGCCTGGGACAGTTGCTGGCGGATACCTCGCCCATGCCCGACGACCTGATCGAGCCCCGGGTGCTGACGCCCGGGGGCATGATTGTCTTCGGCGGCGCGCCCAAGGTGGGCAAGAGCGACTTCCTGCTCACCATGCTTACCCACATGGCGGCGGGTGAGCCGTTTCTGGAACTCAATCCGCCCAGGCCGCTGCGGGTTTTTTATCTGCAGGCGGAGGTGCAATACCACTACTTGCGCGAGCGCTTCCAGGCAATGCAACTGCCGACGACGGTTGCTGCCAAGGCGGCGGGCAATCTCAAGGTCACGCCGCAACTCAAGCTGGTGCTCAACGACGACGGCATGGCACAGGTGGCGCTGGCAATGCGTGAGGCCTTTGTCAAGCCGCCGTTGGATGTACTGGTCATCGATCCAATCCGCAATGTCTTCGACGGAGGACCGGATGGTGCGAGCGAGAACGACAACAACGCCATGCTGTTTTTCTTGCGCGAGCGGGTGGAGCAACTCCGCGACGCGGTCAATCCCGAAGCGGGTGTCATCCTGGCCCACCACACCAAGAAGATCGGCAAGAAGCAGATTGAGGAAGATCCGTTCCTGGCATTGTCCGGCGCGGGCAGTTTGCGCGGCTACTACACCACCGGCATGCTGCTTTATCGTCCCGATGAGAGCCGCACAGACCGTATGCTGGTGTTCGAGCTGCGCAACGGTCCGGGTCTGCCGCCCAAGCGGGTCGACAAGTCAGGCGGTCGTTGGGTCGAACTCGACCAGCACAGCGAACGCTTGGTCAATCAGGACCACGGCGCGCGTCTGGATGCCGAGCGTCGACGTAAGCGCGACGTGATCCTGCAGCTGATCTTCGACGAAGCCGCTGATGGCCGTATCTACACAGCCAACCAGTTCGCGGAAAGTTTCGAAGGCAAAGCCGGGCTAGGCGCCAACCGCACCATCAACGAGCGGCTGGCCGTGCTGGCCACCAAGGGCTACATCAAGTTCTTCCGCAATCCCGAGGACTACGGCCTGCCGCCGCTGACCCGTAGCAAGTTCGGCAACCTCTGCGTCGAGCAGATGACCCTGCCGAGCAAAGAACAGGTCGACACCGACACGGGCGAAATCACCCGCCCGCACCTGGCCGTCAAACCCACCCATTACAAATGTCCGCAGTCAGGCGCGGTGCTTCCCGTCGAGGACCCGGACGTCTGGATCTATCACGAGGAGGACCAAACATGAACCATCCGACAAATGCCATCGCCTCTACCCGGGCGGGAAGTCCGCAAACTGAGTCAGTTTGCTGCAATCTGCAAACTGCCTGCAATCTGGAATCGAATGAAAACAATCGCTTACACCAGTTTGCAGATTGCGGGAACCAGATTGCAGACACCTCCTGCAAACTGAACCGAAACCCAATAACCACGGGGCTTTCGGAGCGATTTCCAGTTTGCACGCAGACTCCCTCTCCCTACGGGAGAGAAGAGCCCCAGGGGGTGGCTCTTCATCCCGGGGACGAGTGTGCGATTGGCTCGACATGCATGACGGTGCTCTGTCTTGACCTTGGCACCAAAACCGGATGGGCGTTGCGCTCGTCCGACGCGCTCATCACCAGTGGGACAGCGGAGTTCCGACACGATCGCTACCAGGGCGGTGGCATGCGCTTCCTACGCTTCAAACACTGGCTCGATCGGATGCTGACCACGGTGAGTCAGATCGACGCCATTTACTTCGAGGAGGTCAGGCGTCACTTGGGTGTAGATGCTGCTCACGCCTACGGTGGGTTTTTGGCCCATCTCTCTGCCTGGTGTGAGCAGCACGACATCGCCTACGAGGGCGTACCGGTGGGGACGATCAAACGCCATGTCACCGGCAAGGGCAACGCAGGCAAGGCGAAGGTCATTCAGGCGGTACGTCAATTCGGTCATTATCCCACCGACGACAACGAAGCCGATGCTCTTGCGCTACTGCACTGGGTGATCGATACCCGGTTAGGGGGTAAAGCATGACCGCTCCCAGTACACGTTACCGCTGTCCGCTTGGTCGATTGCAGCCCGAAAGAACAGATCCCGAGATCATAAAGCGTGATGGTTGGCGAGAGGATGGCATCCTGGTTATTTCGCCCAACGATGATCGACTCGACTGGGTCGAGCGTGAGTTGGTGGAGCGTATCGGCGAGCGACTCTACGGGCAGCGGGAGGCGGACCATGGCTGACTGGACGATCGATCAAGTGGCCGGGCGATTCCGCGAGGCTGCCTTAACAGCCCATCGTTTACCGCCGGTACGGGGGCTGGGCTACTTCAACACCTGGCCGCCCATCTTGCGTCAGCCATGGGAGACATTCTCGGGCGACGATGTGTTGTATCGCTTCCCGCCAGACCCAGCAGCCATCGACCGCATGGAGGAAACCATTGGCTGGGTTTTATGGCTCGTCGAGGAGGACCGTCATCTGGTCTGGATGCGAGCGGATGGACACCGTTGGCGGGAGATATGTCGGCGCTTCGGTTGTGATCGAACAACAGCCTGGCGACGTTGGCAACGTGCGTTGCTTACAGTGGCGGTGCAGCTGAATACCGCATCCATACCGATCAAAGAGAGTGAGATTTCGTGAGATTGCGGCTCGTTGCGAACCATCACAAAACCATGCGTACTCGCGCGTAAATCGACCGTCAGTCAGGCTGCAACACTTTCCCCGTTTTTGCGTTAGGATTGCTCTAACATCGCGAGAGAAGCGTGTTCGAAGGCTGAGGGATCACTCCGCGGCCTTCGTCGTTTCTGGCGGCTCCACTTCTGCTGAATGGTACGGGTCCTTCCTGGCCAATAAGCCATGCGGGGGGCGGAGGCGCGGCATTTCGCTAGCGTCGCCCGAGAGAACCGGGTTCGCAGGTTCGCGGTTCGCACTTTCACCCCAAGGTTACCGAATGCAATCGACCACAATCGAATCGGTGGAGCACTGGTCGCTCCAGCGCCTGATTCCCTATGCGCGCAACGCACGCACCCATGATGAAGGGCAGGTGTCGCAGATAGCCGGCTCGATTGCCGAGTTTGGTTTCGTCAATCCCATCCTGGTGGGCGACGACAACGTCATCATCGCCGGTCATGGGCGATTGCTGGCTGCACAGCAGCTCGGACTCGAGAAGGTGCCGGTGATCGTGCTCGGGCATCTAACGGAGGCACAGCGCCGGGCGCTGGTAATCGCCGACAACAAGATCGCCGAGAACGCTGGATGGAATGAAGAACTGCTTCAGTTGGAATTGGCCGAACTTCGAGATCTCGATTTCGATCTTGATCTCATTGGTTTCAGCGATGAGGAACTTGACGCACTGCTGGAATCGGAACCGGAAGCCGGCCTGACCGAGGATGACGCCGTACCCGAGATAGAGGTGCAGGCGGTGAGTCGCACCAGCGATCTCTGGATCCTGGGCGAACACCGCCTGCTCTGTGGCGACGCCACCAGCGCGAACGATATGGCTATGCTGATGGACAGCCAGCTAGCCGACATGGTCTTCACCGATCCACCCTACAACGTGGACTATGGCAACTCGGCCAAGGACAAGATGCGCGGCAAAGACCGGCGCATCATGAACGACAATCTAGGCGAAGGCTTCTATGAGTTTCTAAAAGCGGCGCTGGCTAACCTGCTCGAGGTGACCAAAGGCGCTTGCTACGTCGCCATGTCATCCAGTGAACTGGATACATTGCAGCAGGCCTTTCGTGACGCTGGTGGTAAATGGTCCACCTTCATCATCTGGGCCAAGAACACTTTCACCCTGGGACGCTCCGATTATCAACGCCAATACGAGCCCATTCTCTACGGCTGGCGCGAAGGCTCGGAACACTTCTGGTGCGGTGCGCGCGACCAGGGAGACGTCTGGTTCTTTAACAAACCGGCAAAGAATGATCTGCACCCCACCATGAAACCGGTGGAGCTGGTCGAACGCGCGGTGCGCAATTCCAGTAAGAGCCGGGACATCATCCTGGATCCCTTCGGTGGGTCTGGAAGCACTCTAATCGCCTGCGAAAAGAGTGGGCGCCAGGCTCGCCTGATTGAACTCGATCCAAAATACGTCGATGTGATCATCCGGCGTTGGCAGGAGTACACAGGTGAAGACGCTGTACTGGGTGAATCTGGTGAGACCTTCACTACTACTTCTGTTGAAAGGCTCAGCGCTGAAGAACAAGAAGCTCAAGCGTCCGAGAAAACGCTTGAGCCTGAGGAAACGTGAGGGTCAGATAATCCGATAACGCCGCGGTTCGCCGTCCGCCTTTTCGGAAGTCAGAGTGAGCCCCAACCGCTTCTTGAGCGCATTGGTCATGGTGCCGCGCACTGTGTGTGGCAGCCAATTGGTTTCCGCCACGATCTCATCGATGCTGGCCCCCTGAGGTCGGCGCATCAGTTCGATCATTCGCGCCTGCTTGGTGCCGGACCTCGTGGCTGACTTGTCGGTCTTGGCCGGAATGCCGATGGCGTCAAATCCAGATGTGCTGATGCGGTAGATGCCGCCTTTGAATTCGACCAATCCACGTTTCAGCAGTCCATCGATGACCCGCTGGCGGACGCCGGCATTCACATTAGATGGTAAAGGTTCGATGTCGCGGCTCGGTCGGCCTGCGGCAGCGTGAAGGATGTTTTCTTGAGTGGCTGTCAGTTTCATGGTTTTGGTTCTCCTGTCGGGTTTTATTCAGCGTATTCGCCTTCGCCGAAGACGAAGTCGGTGATCTCTTTGAGTTGCTCGGCAACGTGACCCAGGCTGCCGACATCGCCCCAGTTCACTTCATCGGGCGCGGTGTCGAAGTGGTTGTCGCTGAAGGCCTGGAGCCGTTTCAGCATGGTGTCGATCTCGGCTTTCCTGGCAATAAAGACGTCGATGGCGGTGGGTTTCTTGTTCATGGTGGCTCTCCTCAGGCGAGGTTGATCTGGGTGCCGTTTTCGAGGGTCAGGCCGGAGCAGCCAGGTTCCCGCTCGATGTAGGCGATGGCCTTAAGCAGGGTCGGGCTCTGGATCTTCTCCTTGGTGAAGGTCATGGCGCGCTCGCCTGGGAAGGTGATCGTGTAGCGGTTATTGGGCTTGGCTGCGTTCATCTGGTTGTCTCCGTTTGTGCTTGACCGTGGTGACATGAACGCTTCCTTCGGCATGCTTATCAACTCATTTCTGCTTATTTATCAGATAAATATTCGATTAAAAACAATGAGATAGCGCTATGGGGATTTCCATCCGGGCCTACGGTCGCCATCGCGGGGTGTCGGATGCGGCAGTGCGCAAGGCCATCAAGGCCGGGCGCATCACGCCTGAGCCGGACGGCACCATCGATCCGAACAAGGCCGATGCAGAGTGGGCGGCCAACACCGACACTTCGCAACAACGCAAGGCCCAGGCTCAGCGAGCGGTGCCGGTGGAAGCAGTCAATGCGGTACGGGAGGCCACTGGAGAAACGGCATTGCCCTCTGGTGGCACGACACTGTTGCAGGCCCGAACCGCCAATGAGGTGCTCAAGGCTCAGACCGCCAAGGTGCGCCTTGCCCGTCTCAAGGGAGAACTGGTCGATCGCGCCAAGGCGCTGGCTCACGTGTTCAAGCTGGCGCGGGCCGAACGAGATGCCTGGCTGAACTGGCCGGCCCGGGTCTCGAGCCAGATGGCGGCAGAGCTGAGCGTCGATGCGCATGCATTGCATGTACTGCTTGAGCGTGAGGTGCGCCACCACCTTGAGGAACTCGGGGATCCCGCCCTCAGGGTGGACTGACATGCGCTGTGTTCGACTATGAAGGCTTTGACGCCATCGACCGCGCATGGCGCGAGGGGCTGACACCCGATCCTCAGCTCTCTGTTTCTGAATGGGCCGATCGCTACCGGATGCTCTCATCCAGATCGGCCTCCGAGCCGGGGCGTTGGGCGACCAGGCGCACCCCATACCTGAAGGCAATCATGGATTGCCTGTCGCCGGCGTCGCCGGTTGAGCGGGTGGTGTTCATGAAAGGTGCGCAGGTTGGCGGCACCGAGTGCGGCAATAACTGGATCGGTTACTGCATCCACCTGGCGCCGGGCCCGATGATGGCTGTCTCTCCCACGGTGGAGATGGCCAAGCGCAACTCCAAGCAACGTATCGATCCGCTGATCGAGGAGTCGACCGCGCTATCCGAGCGCATCTCGCCGTCACGTTCGCGTGATGCCGGCAACACAGTGCTGGCCAAGGAGTTTCGAGGCGGGGTGCTGGTGATGACTGGCGCCAACAGCGCCGTGGGGTTGCGCTCCATGCCGGTGCGCTATTTGTTTCTGGACGAGGTGGATGGCTATCCAGCCGACGTGGATGGCGAAGGTGATGCCATCCAACTGGCCGAGGCGCGTACGCGCACCTTTGCGCGTCGCAAGATACTCATCGTCTCCACACCGACGGTTTCGGGAGTCAGTCCGATCGAACGCGAGTTCGAATCCTCGGACCAGCGTCGCTACTTCTTGCCATGTCCGCATTGCGGGCACCGACAGTGGTTGCGCTTCGAACAACTACGCTGGCAATGGGGTGAGCCAGAGACCGCTCACTACGTCTGCGAGTCTTGCGACGACGAGATCCAGGAACAACACAAGACCTGGATGCTTGGACAAGGCGAGTGGCGCGCCACGGCGCCCGAGAACGCAGGCAAGACCGTGGGTTTTCATTTGTCGTCTCTCTACAGCCCGTTGGGCTGGCGCTCCTGGGCGGACATCGCCACGGCTTGGGAACAGGCGCAAGGTTCCGCTACCCGGCTCAAGGCGTTCAAGAACACCGAACTGGGCGAGACCTGGGTGGAGGAAGGTGAGGCGCCCGACTGGGAGCGTCTACTGGAGCGGCGCGAGGATTATCGCATCGGTGGCATTCCTGCTGGCGGCCTGCTTCTGGTCGGCGGCGCTGATGTACAGAAGGACCGCATCGAGGCCTCGGTCTGGGCCTTCGGTCGCGGCAAGGAGGCGTGGCTCATCGAGCATCGGGTGCTTATGGGTGACACCGCCCGCGATGCCGTCTGGAAGCAACTGGCCGAACTGCTGAATGAGACCAGGACCCACGATAGCGGTACCCATCTGCCGTTGGTGCGCTTTGCCATCGACACCGGGTTCGCAACCCAAGAGACCTATGCCTTTGTACGCCGCATGCGGGATAGCCGACTCATGGCGGTCAAGGGTGTGGCTAGAGGTGCGGCGTTGGTGGGTACGCCAACAGCGGTAGATGTGACCGCCGACGGCAAGCGGTTGCGACGTGGCATCAAAGTATTCGCGGTGGCAGGCCACATTGCCAAGCTTGAGTTTTACAACAACCTGCGCAAGACCGTGGAGGCCAGCGAGGACGGCGAGATCACCTTTCCTGAAGGCTACGTCCATCTACCCAAGGTGGACGTGGAGTTCGTGAAGCAACTCTGCGCCGAACAGTTGATCACCCGGCGCAACCGAAACGGTTTCCCAGTACGTGAATGGCAGAAGCTGCGAGAACGCAACGAGGCACTCGATTGCTATGTCTATGCGCGGGCCGCGGCCAGTGCGGCAGGATTGGACCGCTTCGAAGATCGCCATTGGCGCGAACTGGAGCGCCAGCTGATGCCGGCCACCACGAATAACCCCGAATCGAAACCGAATCGCCCGCGAACGAAGCGGAGCGTGATCAAGAGCACCTGGATGAATCGAACATGATATTTGAAGGCACCTATCACAACACCAGCACTGGAGAAGACGAAGCCCGCTGCATCCGATGTGACGCCTCGGGATTTGTTATGGGGGTGCCATCCCTCTCATGGATTTTTACCGTCGGTGCGGTGTCCTCTGGCACAGCCATTACTACAGATCCGGTCGACCTGGGAGAGGGACACGGTTACACGTTGCTATTGGTCCGCAAGATCGGTGTCGCTTCAAATCAAGAATCCATGGAAATTCAAAGTTCGATCGATGGCGAGCGCTGGTCACCTGTAGTCGGACTTGATCAGGGTGCGAGTGTCGGCATGCACCAGCCACCCAATGGTAGTGATTTTTACACTGTCCAGGGTCGGCCCATCGGACGCTTTGTGCGCATCGCTTTTCAGAATGGCAATACCGCTCAGGATGATCTGATGCTCGAGCTGTCTGCAATGGCAGGCGTTTAAGTATGGCCTACACAAACGCAGATCGTGAAGCACTAGAGCGGGCACTGGCCAAGGGCGAGCGTCGAGTGACCTTCGGTGACAAGACGGTGGAATATCGATCTGTAGATGAGCTGCGCGAAGCACTTCGCGAGATCGATACGCAACTCGCGCGTGATCAGGGTCGCACGCCCGTCAGGCAGATCCGTGTCACTACCGACAAGGGGCTTTAAGGTGTGGGGGTAGTCGATTTTTTTCGCGCTCGTTTTGGCCGGGCGAAGCCCTCCTATGATGCAGCCGGACACGGACGGCGAACACTCGCCTGGTGGGTAGGAAATCCCGGTCCGTCAGACGCGCTCGCCGACACGCTCGATCAACTGCGCTCCAAGAGTCGTGACCAGGTGCGTCGTAACGCCTGGGCCGCGGCGGGTCTTGAGGCGTTCGTGGCCAATGCCGTCGGTACCGGTATCAAACCGCAGAGCCTGGTCGACGATGCCGAAATCCGCAAACAGATTCAGGCGCTGTGGTGGGAATGGTCGGACGAAGCCGATAGTTCCGGCCTGACCTGCTTCTACGGCCTGCAGGCGCTCGCCTGTCGCGCCATGTTGGAGGGTGGCGAATGCTTCATTCGGTTACGTCCTCGCCGACCAGAAGACGGCATGAGTGTGCCACTGCAGTTGCAACTGCTCGAATCCGAACACGTACCGACCACGATCAATACCCTAGCCGACAACGGCAACACCATTCGCGCCGGTATCGAGTTCGATCGACTCGGGCGGCGGGTCGCCTACCACATGACTCGTGTGCATCCGAACGATGCAGCTACACAACCAGGCGCTGATCGGCTCTCCACCGTACGTGTGCCCGCTGACCAAATCATCCACCTGTTCCGACCATTGCGGCCTGGACAGGTCCGTGGCGAACCCTGGCTCGCCCGTGCGCTGGTCAAGCTCGAGGAACTCGACCAGTACGACGACGCCGAGTTGGTGCGCAAGAAGACCGCGGCGATGTTCGCCGGCTTCATCACCCGCCAGGGTCCAGAAGACAATCTGATGGGTGAAGGTGAAGCGGATGGATCGGGTGCGGCACTGGGAGGCCTGGAACCTGGCACCTTGCAGATTCTGGAACCTGGCGAGGATGTGAAGTTTTCCGATCCTGCCGATCTGGGCAACGCCTATGCGGATTTCATGCGTCAACAATTTCGAGCGGTGGCCGCGGCTATGGGCATCACTTACGAGATGCTCACGGGTGACCTCACCCAGGTGAACTACTCATCCATTCGAGCTGGACTGCTCGAGTTTCGCCGTCGCTGTGAAGCGATCCAGCATGGGGTGATCGTGCATCAGTTCTGTCGCCCGGTCTGGAATGCCTGGATGGATCAGGCCGTGCTCACCGGAAGTCTTGAGCTACCCGGTTATGCCAATGAGCGTCGTCGCTGGCGCGCCGTGAAGTGGATCCCCCAAGGCTGGCAGTGGGTCGATCCGCAGAAGGAATTCAACGCCATGCTCACCGCCATCCGCTCGGGCCTGATGAGCCGCTCCGAGGCGATCTCCGCCTTTGGCTACGACGCCGAGGACATCGATCGTGAAATCGCTGTGGACAACGCCAGGGCCGACGAGCTGGGACTGATTTTCGACTCTGATCCCCGTCACTCGGCAACGTCGCCGCAACAGACATCCCAAGGATCAAAATCCAAATGAATGTATTACCCCATATCGCCGCACGGCTGTTCAATACGCCGTTGATGATTCACCGCGCCAAGCTGGACGCCATCCTCGCCGTGCTTGGGCCGCGTGTCGGTTGGCCAAAGATTGAGGGAGATGTCCCTATCCCGGAATCGCAGACGATCCCATCGACCAAACAAGATGGTATCGCTGTGATCTCGATTCACGGAACTCTGGTGCGTCGCGCGCTGGCGTTAGAGGCGGCATCGGGGCTTACCAGTTATCAAGAGATCGAGCGGCAGATAGCTCAAGCGATAGCGGACCCTACAGTCGCTGGCATTGTGCTCGATATTGACAGCCCGGGTGGTGAGGCTGGCGGTGTGTTCGAACTGGCCGAACAGATTCGCGCAGTAAATCGTGGCAAACCGATCTGGGCTGTGGCGAATGACCAGGCCTTCTCCGCCGCCTATGCGTTGGCGGCCGCTGCCGATGAGATCTTCGTCACCCGCACCGGCGGGGTTGGCTCTATCGGCGTCATCGCCATGCATGCTGATCAGTCGAGAAAAGATGACCAGGATGGTTATCGCTTCACCGCAATTTACGCCGGCAGTCATAAAAACGATTTCAGTCCCCACGCACCGCTTTCGGATGACGCCCGCGACTTACTCCAGACCGAGATCAACCGGCTCTACGGTTTGTTTACCGAGTCAGTGGCCACGCACCGTGGTCTCTCGGTCGACGAGGTCCGTGCTACAGAAGCCCGACTCTACTTCGGCGGTGAAGCAGTGGCCGCAGGCCTGGCCGACCGGGTCGGTTCTCTAAGCGATGCCATTGCTGCCATGCATACCGAATTCCTTCTTACCCCAACCCAGGAGACCCTGACTATGGAACACCATGACCCTGAACCGGTTGCAGCCATTGATGCGGTGGTACCCGTGACCGAGACGTCCACGGAACAATCAGCGGAGGTGCAAGACACCGAAGCATTCGATGCCGCTCTGCAGGCGGCGCGAGCCGAAGAGCGGGCCGAGATCCAGGCCATCGCGGAACTTTGCGCCATTGCCGGACGCCCCCAGTTGGCCAGCGATTTCATCGCTCGCGGCATGAAACAAGACGAGGCGCGCCGAGCACTGCTCGAGTTGCGTGCCACCGGTCCGGAGATCGCATCGCATCTCGCACCAGATGCCGAGCGCAGCGCATCCAGCGCTGACCCGGATCACAACCCACTCATGCGCATTGTGCGCAAGCAGATTGGAGGCTAAACCATGACCACCGCAAATGAACCCATGAACCTCGGCGACCTGCTCAAGTTCGAGGAGGAATCCTTCTATTCGCGCGACGAAGTAACCGTGGCCGCAGGCCAGACGCTCGCGCTCGGCACGGTCGTTGGACGAAACACAACCAGTGGCGAGGTCGCTGCCCTCGATCCGGCCGCCACCGATGGCACCGAGATTGCCATCGGAGTGATGGCCGAGGATGTGGATGCCACCGCAGCCCCAACCCAAGCTGTAATGATCGCCCGACACGCTCTGGTCGCCCTCCCGGCACTGGTGGGTCCTCCGGGCATCACCGCGGAGCAGATCGCGACCGCGCTCTCTCAACTTGAAAGTCGCGGCATCGTCGTCCGCGAAGGAGCCTGATCATTCAGAATCCCTTCGACAATCCAGCCTTCTCGATGGCGAGCCTGACCGCCGCCATCAACATCATTCCCAACCGCTATGGACGCCTCGCGGCACTGGGTCTGTTCCCTGCCAAGCCGGTCCGCTACCGACAGGTATTGGTGGAGGAGATGCACGGCGTGCTTAACCTGCTGCCCACCCGCGAACCCGGTGCCCCCGGATCCGTGGGTACCCGCGGCAAGCGGGCAGTACGTTCCTTTGTGGTGCCGCACATCCCACATGATGACGTGGTGTTGCCAGAGGAGGTCCAGGGTTTGCGCGCCTTCGGCAGCGAGACCGAGGTCGAGAGCATTGCCGGCGTATTGGCCCGTCATCTCGAGACCATGCGCAACAAGCACGCCATCACCCTAGAGCACCTGCGTATGGGCGCACTCAAGGGCGAGATCCTCGACGCTGATGGAACGACCCTGGTCGATCTCTATGCTGAATTTGGCATCACGCCCCAGACTGTGAACTTTGCGCTCGGGACCGCCAATACCAACGTCAAGGGCAAGTGCCTCTCGGTCTTGCGTCATATCGAAGACAACCTGCTCGGCGAGTACATGACCGGCGCACACTGTTTGTGTTCGCCAGAGTTCTTCGACCAGCTTACCTCACATCCCAAGGTGGAGGCGGCCTATGCCCGTTGGCAGGAAGGCGCGGCGCTGATCAACGATACCCGAGCTGGCTTCTCGTTCGGCGGCATTACCTTCGAGGAGTATCGCGGCCAGGCAACGTCACCAGACGGCACCAATCGTCGCTTCATCGCAGCCGGTGAGGCACATGCCTTTCCGCTCGGTACCATCGATACCTTCGCCACCTACTTTGCACCGGCGGATTTCAACGAAACGGTCAATACCCTCGGACAGCCGCTCTACGCCAAGCAGGCGCCACGTCAGTTCGAACGCGGCACCGACCTGCATACGCAGAGCAATCCGCTGCCGATGTGCCATCGTCCCGGGGTGCTGGTGAAGCTAACCGCTGCCTGATGGAGTTGACCATGTTCTACGACGCGGCGGCGTCCGCGGGGATGCTCACTGAGGTGATCGTCGCTGGCGAGCCCGTCATTTGCGAGTTCCGCGCACCTGACGAGTCGGTACTGGATGGCCTCGTGCTCTCCACTGAGTACGCCATCCGCTATCCGGCTTCGCGTTTGCCGAGTCTGGCCACGGGTGACACAGTGGTGATCGCAGGCGAAAGCTACCAGGTACGCGAGGTGCGAGCCTTGGCAGACGGTAGCGAACGTCGAGCAATACTCACCAAACTCTAATCCTTCCACACCATGTCCAACTCTATCCGCGAGCGGATTCTGCAAGCGGCGGTAGATCGTATTGCCTCGGTGATCGGACCGTTGAATGCCGAAGTCCACCGTTCACCGACGCTAGCTCTGACCCGGGAACAGGCACCAGCTGTGGTGCTTTTCCCAGAGAGCGACGAAGTCACCGATCGTCCCAATGACCGTGTCGAGCATCAGCTGATTGTTCGGGTGGTGGCGCTTGCTCGAGGTACGGCGCCCACGCCGCCCGAGACCGAGGCCGATGCCTTGCTGGTGGCCGCGCATGCGGCATTGATGAGTGAGACAACATTCGGCGGGCACGCCCTCGGTATTTCCGAGATTGAATGCGAATGGGAGGTGGAAGACGCGGACAGCACGGTCGCTGCCATTCCGGCCCGGTACGCCATCCGCTATCGCACCTTGCAACACGACCTGACCCAGAGAGGATGAATATGCGAATCGAACTTTTACAAGCCCACACTCACGCGGGCAAACCACACAAACCCGGGGAACACCTCGACCTCGACGAATCCTCGGCCAAATGGCTGATCGACATCAAAGTGGCCAAGGCGGCCACAACTGAATCCAACAAACAACCATCCCGTAAAGGAGACTGACTATGGCCTATTTTTCCGGACAAGGGCGTGTCTATATCGGTGCCCGTGATGCCGCCGGCAATCCCCAGAGTTTGAGCTACGTGGGCAACGTACCTGAGTTGAAGGTCTCGTTGTCGGTGGAGACCCTGGAACACCAGGAGTCCACCAGCGGTCAGCGTCTGACTGATTTGCAGCTCATCAAGACCAAGAAAGGCGAGTTTGCCTGTACGCTGGAAGAGCTGGTGCCGATCAACCTGGAACTGGCGCTCTACGGCACCACGACCCAGGTCACCTCAGGCACGGTTACCGGCGAACCGCTACCGAACCCGGTGACACCGGGCAACCTTAATCTGCTGGCACAGCAGAATGTCTCAACGGTGGTGGTTAAGGACTCGTCTGCCACGCCCCTGACCCTGCCACCGGCACAATATGCGGTCAACGAGAAGCACGGCTCCATCGTCATCAACGACGCCACCACCGGTGGGCCCTATACGGAACCTTTCGTGGTCGACTATGCCTATGGCGCCGCTCAGCGTACCGCCATGTTCACCCAGCCGCTGCCCGAGCGTTGGGTACGCTTCGAGGGGCTGAACACCGCCGATGCCAACCGCGAAGTGGTGATCGATCTTTACCGCGTCGCCATCAATCCGGCCAATGAACTCTCGGTGATAACCGACGAGCTACTCAAGTTCGAATTGTCCGGCCAGGTTCTGGCCGACACACTCAAGCCGGCCGCTGGTGACCTCGGCCAGTTCGGTCGCATCGTACTGTTGTGAGGTGTCAGATGGACGAGATGAACATCCTTATTCCAGAAACTCTGGAGCTGGATATTGCTGGGGAGCGAATCGAAATCACTCCGCTACGCCTGGGCGAATTCCCGGCCATGCTCAAGGCTGTGCGGCCCTTCGCCGCGCAGCTGGAAGCGGATCCTGATTGGCTGTCACTGCTGGCAGAGCATGGCGAGGCGCTGCTCGATTCTCTCGCTGTCGCTTGTCGCCGGCCGCGAGATTGGGTGGACGGACTCGCGCTCGACGAAGCACTGACGCTTGCCGCGTCGGTATTCGAGGTGAATGCGGATTTTTTCGTTCAGAGGGTGGCGCCGAACGTCACCGAGCTGGCCGAAAGGATCGGACGGCGATTGGATGGGTTGATGCCGCCCAGCGGCTCATCCGCGGAGGCCACCGCCTCGACGACATCCTGAACTACACGCTGCCTCAGATGACTGCCTTTCTCGCCGCTGAAGCGCGGCTCGAGCGTGAGCGCCTAGCCACCTTGCTGACCGTGACCAGTGTCGGGTCCCAAGGCGGTAAAGAGACCATCGAGCGCCTGCACAGAGAACTGCTGCGTGAGGATTAGCCTGACCGGAGATGGGTTGCTCGATCGGCGTCGTTTTAGATCATGGCGAGGACAAACACAACGAAAAATGCGCGATGCAGCATCGCGAGCCATGCGTGGCGTGGGCCGAGAAATAGCGGAATCCGTGCGTCAGGACATGCGCGCAGGCCTCCGGGTAAAGAAAGCGTCATTCCTCAAATCCATGCGGGCCAAGGTCTACAACCAACGGCGGGATCGCTTTCCGGCCCTCTATATCGGTTCGAAAATTCCCTGGCTTGGTCTGCACGAGAAAGGTGGCGTCATTAGCGGGCGTATGTTGATCCCGCTGTTACCTCAGCACCAGCGCCTCGGTCGCAAGGCCTTCCGCCGAGTGATCGACGCTTTGATGCGTTCCGGCAACGCCTTCTTCATTCAACGAAACGGTAAAGCGATCTTGATGGCCGAGAACATCCGCGAAAACGATCGGGCACTCGCTCGATTCAAACGTGGCGAGCGACTGCGTAGCGGCCAGAAGCGGCTGCGCCGCGGACAAGAAATCCCCATCGCCGTCTTAGTGGATCGTATCCGACTGCGCAGCCGTTTCAATATCGAGTCCTCTGTTCGGCGCAAGCTACCTCGACTCGCCCGGGCGATACAAAGGGAGATCAACCGCTGATGGCTCGCAATCGCGCCCAGATACTGATTACCGCTGTCGACGAGACGCGGCGGGCTTTCCGGTCCATCGAAGGAAACCTGTCCCAACTGCGTGATCAAGCCGGCCGTGTTGGCGATACGTTGCGCAACATCGGTGGCGCTATCGGTGTGGGTTTGGGGCTGCGTGAACTTGCCGAGGCCGCAGACCAATACAAGGGGCTGCAAGCTCGGTTACAGCTGGCTGTTACTTCCCAGGAAGAGTTTAACCGGGCGGATAGCGAGCTGTTTGATATCGCCCAGCGTAACCGTGCGCCCCTGACTGAAACTGTAATGCTCTACGCCAAGCTGGCACCCTCCATTCGGAGTCTCGGTCGTGAGCAGCGCGATGCGTTTGAGGTGACCGAGGCGATCAGCCAGTCGGTGGCCTTGTCCGGCGCTTCTGCGGAGGCGGCGAGCGGAGCGCTGCTTCAGTTCGGTCAGGCGCTGGCCGCCGGACAGCTGCGTGGCGATGAGTTTAACTCGGTAATCGAACAGACGCCGCGCTTGGCGCAGGCCATCGCCGATGGATTGGGTGTCCCACTGGGCGCGCTTCGATCACTGGCTCAGCAGGGTAAACTGACCGCCAGGGTGGTGCTCGATTCGCTACTGGGGCAAAAGGATCGACTGGCACAGGAATACCAAGCTCTGCCAGATACCGTATCCGGAGCGCTTACCCGGCTGAGAAACGCCTTTTTGCGCGCCTTTGGCGAGCGGGATGCTGGCACTGGCTTTACCACCGGTTTGGCGCAAGGTATCCAATTTCTCGCCCAGCACATCGATCTGCTGATCAATCTAGTCGGTACCGCATTGGTCGCGGCCTTCGGTCGTATGGTCGCCTCCCTTGCCGCCAGTGTGGCTGCCACCCGGGCAGAAGCCGCTGCCCGGCTCAACAACCTTCGGTTGATCGAAGCGGAATCGACCGCCCGTCTGCGTTCGGCCCAGGCCACACTCGCCCAGGCTACGGCCCAAGGCAAGGCGACTACAGCTTTGCGGGCGAATGTGGCTCGGGCGGCACAAGAGGCCTTGAATGCCCGTCAAGCGGCCGCCCAGGCGGCTGCAAGCACCGGTCTGCTGGCACGTGCCGGTGGGTTGTTGCGCGGTGTATTGGCACTACTTGGTGGCCCCATCGGCATTATCGTGACTGGGCTCACCCTGTTGGGAACAGCCGCCTTCTCGGCCCGCGACAAGATAGTAGAGTTCGGTGGTACCACCGCGAGCATCGGACAGATCGCCTCGGCTGCCTGGCGGCTTGTTACCGAAACAATCGGACAGACAGTCAATGCGCTGATTGAACTCGTGGGTGTCAATGATGGCACTTGGGCGAATCTGGTTCAGGCGGTTTCGGATGGCGCTGCGGCCATTGGCCGTACCCTACGCACTTTGGTCAACGGCATCATCGGTGCATTCAATGCTGTGGGCCGGGTGGTTGGAATCACCGCCGGCTTTCTCGTACAACGCTTCAAACAGTCCTTCTCGGACATTGCCGCCCTGGCACGAGCCCTGGGGAAAGATGTGGCCGCTGCCTTCACGGGCGATTTCTCTATGGCCAATCTCAAAGCCTCATTGCGTGCGGGTATGAATGAGATGCGCGGGCTTGGCGAGGCATTGGGCGAAGCCGTTCAGGATGCCCTGGGGCGAGACTATGTGGGCGAAGCCGCGAAGGCCGTTGCTGCACGCATTCAGGCACAGCGGGAAAAACCTCGCATCTTTGCCCGGCCACAGGCGGATGGTGCCGGAGCGGATGATGATGGCACCGCGCGTTTTCAGCTGGCGCAAGCGCAAAGTGATGCCGAGCTGCGTATTCTGAAAGAGGGCTTACAACGTGCCTCCCAGTCCCTTGATCGGGCGCTGGAGGATCGGTTGGTTTCCATTCAGGAATACTATGCCGCCAAGACAGCGATCGAACAGCGTGAAATCGATGCCGAGATCGGACGTGCCCGCGCCGCCTTGGAAGAGCAACGCCGCATCGAGGCCACTAGCGATGACAAAAAAGCCCAGCTCAATGCAAGGCAGCAGGTAGCGAAGCTAGAGGCCGATCTGATCGCCCTCAATAACCGGCGTGCCGATATCGAGGTCGCCAATGCCCGTAAAGCGGCACAAGCAGAGCGGGAACTCGCCGATGCGCTCGCCGAAGCTCGCACAGAGCTCGCCCGTATCACTGGAACCGAGACGAATACACAACGCGTCAAGGCCATTGCTCGGGGCTACAGCGACTTACGCGCTCGGCTCCTGGCTGAAGGGGATACCCAAGGGGTGTCGCTCGTTGATCGGCTCATCGACGTCAAGGCCGCACAGGCCAACCTCGATGCGCTCGAATCGCAATGGCGGCTCACCATTGAGCGGATGCGCAATGCGCAAGATGCCATTCAGATCCAGCAGCAGGCGGGATTGTTGACTGAAGCCCAGGCCCGTCAGCAGATCGTTACCCTGCAGCAGCAATCGGCCGCCGAGATGGAGCAGCTACTGCCGACTATGCAGCAGGCGGCGCAAGCCATTGGTCTCGATGCGGTCGTTCGGGTACAGGCATGGCGCAACGAACTGGAACGCACAAAACTGGTTGTCGATGAAATGGCTCCACTGTGGAATCGCATCGGCGAGAGCTTTGGCAGTGCGCTCAACGGGATGATTACCGGTGCACAAACGTGGCGCAGCTCCCTGGCCAATATCTTCCAGCAAGTGTCTGACGCCTTTTTGCAGCAAATCGTCATACAACCCTTCCAGCAGTGGATCGCCATGCAGGCGAGGATGCTGGCGCTCAAGCTGGGCTTCGTGCAGCAGGAACAAGCCGTGGAAGCGGCCGCGAGCGCTTCCAGCGTAGCTCAGAAATCGGCGGAAACCACCGCCGTGGTTTCGATGGACGCCGCCAAGGCCGGTGCCGGTGCGGCGGCTTCACAAGCGTCGATTCCCTATGTGGGGCCAGCGCTTGCGGTAGCGGCGATGGTCGCCATGGTCGCAGCGGTGATGGGGCTGCTTGGCAACGCGAAGAAGTTCGCATCGGGTGGTTTGGTGACAGGACCCGGTACTTCGCGTTCGGATTCAATCCCGGCGCGTTTGTCGGCCGGTGAATTCGTCATGAATGCCGCTGCGGTGAAACGTGTTGGCGTGGATTTTCTTTACTCCATCAACGATCTGACCAATGGTCCGCGTGTTTCCGGCCACACCCTGGCTTTCGCCGCCGGTGGCCTGGTACCGGAAGCACCGCCCCAGCAGGCGCAAGGGCAAGCGGTGCGTATTGTGAATGTTGTCGACCCGGCGATGGCCGGAGATTACCTCAACTCGTCTGCGGGCGAGAAAACCATCCTCAACATCCTGCAACGCAATGCAGGTGCAGTCAGACAGGTGCTTGCGTAATGGCGTTCGAGATCGGTACGGCGAGTGATTACCGGGATTTGCTGGATCGTTTTCACACGTTCATCACCACCCATGCGGACCTGGTAGCCGCCAATCAGCAGTGGCAGGTGATTCGATGGACGACTGATGCACAAAACAAGGAGTTGATTCTCAAGGCGCCGGGGCTGGCTGGCGCGGAAGAGATTTACTGCGGCATGCGCACCTATGAAAGCGCCTCGTCAGCCTATTACATGTGGGACCTGAATGGTTTCATTGGCTACAACGCGGCCAACGATTTTTATACTCAGCCAGGAGCCATCAGTAGCTGGTTGCCGATGATGAGTCTGTGGAACACGGCGATTCCCTACTGGTTTGTTGCTAACGGCCGGCGTGCTGTCGTGGTGGCGAAGATCTCTACGGTTTATCAGACAGCGCATCTTGGTTTCATGTTGCCCTACGCCACGCCCGGGCAGTATCCGTACCCGCTGCTTATCGGCGGTTCGATGACCGGGCAACGCGGTCGCAACTACAGTCTCATCTCACCCAATCACCGCCATTTTGTGGACCCTGGGGAGGACAGTCAGAACGCCGCCAACACGGCCTGTATGCTGCGTGGTCCCAGTGGCGCCTGGTTGTCATTTCAGAACCGCTACTACAGTGGCTACGAATACCGTTATGACGGCCGCAGGCCAGTATGGCCTGGTGTATACAGCCGGTTGGATAGCTTACGGGAATCACCGGATGGGACCTATGTGCTGACGCCCATTGTGCTGCTTCAGTACAACAGCAGTTCAGACCATGATCTGTTCGGTGAAATCGAAGGCTGCTTTCATGTCTCCGGGTTCAACAATGCGGCGGAAAACCTGATCAACATCGGCGGTGTAGACCACCTGGTGGTGCAGAACGTTCACCGTACCACCGTCGAAGATTATTGGGCATTGCGCCTGGAGTAATGCATGGCTTATCAGACTGGAACTGCGGCGACGCCAGACCAACTGCTCGATGCGCTGCGTGTCTTTGCAGTGGCCAATGGCTGGACGCAACTGAACTGGGCGCCATCCGGGACGGGACAGGAACTCTCACTTTCCAAGGGCGGGCACTATGTCCATCTGAGAAGTGCCTTTGATGAGCGGCTACGGTCGGGCTATTCCAATGTCACGGGGATATTTCTGACCGCATCTATTGGCTGGGACAACGCACAACCCTGGAACAACCAACCCGGGATCATATTGAACACATCGAGCCAGATCGAGGTTTGTGGTTTGTACGAAGTCAGTACCAGTAACCCTTACCATCTGTTCTCGTTGAGTGGACCTGACATGATCCTGTTGGTAGCCGAGGTCTCCCCGGGCATTTATCACCATCTCGCCTTCGGGGAGTTGGAAAAGCATGGCGTCTATACCGGCGGGTTGTTTGTCTCCGGTGCTTACGGGTCCGATGGCTACACCTATACCTACAGCGGTTTCACCGACTACGTGTTTGGCTATAACGTCGATCATCATGCGGGTCTGCCGTTCAACGATTACAAGTATTATGGTCAGAATTTTATCCGGGCAGATGTCGACGGGTTCGACGGCTGGTTTTCGGTCTGCTCGAACTCACCAAGAACCGGCAAACGGGCCCGCGCCTTGTTCGAGGCGGGTCAAAACTCCAATAACAGTCTGGGCAGAATGTGGTATTCGCGGGTGCCCAACACCTTGAACGGTGTGTCACCGATGTTGCCGTTCTACCTGTTCGTGGAGCGTCCGGATACCTATTTCTCGCCCTTTGGTTACACGCCGCACCTGCGCTATCTCAACATCACACATTATTCCCCGGCTGAATCATTCACGCTGGGGGCTGAGCAGTGGATGGCATTTCCAGCCCATTCGAAGAACGGCAAGAGCGGCGTGCACGGCTATGCCGTGAGGCTGATTCCGTAACAAATCATGCCGACATTTCCTGGATCTATCCTGCCGGGCGCCAATTGGCAGGAGCCACCAACGTGGCCGCGTTCGACAGAGGTTTCAGAGCGCACGGTCGTCGTCTTTCCATTCGATCCGGACGAGACATCGATAGCGAGTCCGGGTTCAAAGCAAGATACCCAGCCTGTCGCTGAGAGTCCTCTGGCTTTGGCCGGAAACCAGTGGCCGGCCTTTGGGCTGGATTGGTACCACCAGATTCATGTCATTCCTTCCACGATCGACCTGGGGAATCTGGTCAGCCCGGTCGAGCGGGTGTTAGAGGTATGGAACGCCAGGTTCGACAGTCAAACGCTCAATGCAATTGACGAGACAGGGACGGATGGCCTGTTGCTCTCCGGTCAGCCAGCGCCGCCACTGGATTTCGGGCCGTTGCAGTCGAGACTTTACACGTTTGCCGCGGGAACGCGTGGGGCACCGGTAATCGATGCCCGCTATCTTTTTACCTTTGCCAGCGGGGTGACTGCGCTACTGGTTGTGACCGGTCGGCGGGTCGTGGTCTTCGGCATGCGTCCGGAATGGTCGCAAGGGATTACCGAGCGACTGGAGTGGTTGACCGAGGTATTGGAGTCCTACGACGGGACTGAACAGCGGGTACGTCTGCGCCAGCTGCCGAGACGTGCCTTCGAGTACGCCTTTCTGGTCGAGGGCAACGACGCCAGGGTACTGGATCATCTGCTGTTCGCCTGGGGCGCGCGAATCTACTGCATGCCCGTATGGACCGATGTCACGGTGCTGACCGAAGAGATTACCGCAGGTAGTGTCACGATCACCGTGCAGGATGCGGCAAATAGCGATTACCACGCCGGTGGGCTGGCGGTGTTGTGGCGTTCCAATACACGACATGAAGCGGTGGAGATTCTATCGATCGTTGGAAATACCCTCACCCTGAAACTCCCATTGGGTGGCAGTTGGCCTGCGGGAACGCGAGTTTTTCCTGCTCGGCTCACCCGTCTGGAGGGAGAAGTGATGGTGACCCGACCCACGGATACCATCGCGACTGGTCGCTGCCGTTTCAGTGTCGAAGACATCACTTCGCCCAACGTCACCGATTACGGTGTGGATTATCAGGGCTACAAGGTATTCGATTGGAGGCCGGACAGGAGCGCAGATATCGAGGATGGCTGGCGCAGGAAGTTGGCGGTGATCGACTACGGTACGGGCCTGCCAACCTTTGACGACGAGTCAGGCTCACCGAAGATCGGTCGCAAGCTGACCTGGCTTCTGACCGACCGTTCCAATGTAAGCGTTTATAGGGGATGGCTTGCTGCACGCGCAGGAAGGGTGAATCCCTGTTGGTTGCCAACCTTTGAGTCCGACCTTGAAGTTGTCAGTACGATGGCGGCGACGGATGCCGGCATCACTGTCCAAAACGTCGGTTACGCACGCTTCGTCAATGCCGATATTCTGCGGCGTGACATCTTGCTGCACACAACGGCCGGCACATTCCATCGCCGGATCACCGGTGCACATGAGATTTCCGATGAGGAAGAACTGCTGTCCCTTGATACACCGCTGGGTGTAACCCTACAGCCCGAGCAGTTCTTGCAGGTCTCTTACCTGGAACTGGCTCGGCTCGACCAGGACACAGTCGAGTTGCATTGGGAGACGGACGCTACGGCGCGCATACAGATTTCCACTCGGACTTTGAGATCATGACCTATCAAGACCTCGAGCGCTCGGCTCATGGCGGGCAACCGCAGGAACTCTATCGTTTCTCCCAGGGTGCGAACCGTTGGCTTTATACATCAGGTCAGGTTGCGGTGGACTATCAATCCGAAACCTATCAGCCGGCGAGCATTAGCCGCGGCGGACTTGAACAAGGCAACGAACTAGGACGATTGGGCATTGAGATTCGTGTGCCACGCGACCTGAGCGTGGCGAGTCTGTTTCTGGCCGCACCGCCTGAAGGCGTGGTCAGCGTGACCATCTATCGGCGGCATGCCGATGATGCTGAATTCATCACCTACTGGAAAGGAAGGGTGTCAGGTAGTCGCCTGACTGGATCCGAAGCCATGCTCAAGTGCGAGCCTATCGCTTCGAGTCTCAAGCGGCCAGGCCTTCGTGCGCACTACCAACTACTGTGTAGACACGTCCTGTATTCCAGTGGTTGTGGTGCGCTCAAGGACAGCTTTCGGGTCGATGGTACGTTGGCCGCAGTGACGGGCGTGGCTGTGCAGGTGGCGGCAGCCGCAAGCCAGTCCGACGGATACTTTGTTGGTGGAATGCTAGCGACCACCTTGGGGGGCCGAATGATTGTCGGTCACGTTGGGGTCGATCTGACACTTGTCGCGCCCATGGTCGGACTGGCGCCCGGTGATGCGGTACAGCTCTACGCCGGCTGTGATCACACCATGGCGCATTGCAAGGATAGGTTCAACAATCTCGACAACTACGGCGGATTTCCTTTCATACCTGTGAAAAATCCCTTCACAGGTGACGCCATCGTGTGAGGTAACAGTATGTGGCAAATGATCATCGCCTGGGTCGTCACCACGGTGCTGTCGGCGCTACTTGCGCCGCGCCCGAGCGCGCAGGATGCCCAGCCCGGGCAAATTGGTGACAAGGATGTGCCCATCGTCTCGCAGGACGCGCCGATTCCGGTGCTATTTGGCACACGGATCATCTCTGGACCGAATGTGGTCTGGTACGGCGATGTCCAGGTACGGGCTATTCGTAAATCATCCGGGGGTAAGAAGTGACGAATGTGATGGCCCGGCTGGAACATGCGCGGGCTCTAGGCTATTGCGCACGCGGCATGCGTCGTTGGTTTGACGGTCGCAGCCACTCCTGGGCCGAATTTGTCGAGCATGGTGTGCCAGCCGCATGGCTGCGTGCCACAGGTGACGCCATGGCGATTCGCGTCGCAGAGCAAGCCGAGAAGGAGCAGGCAGAATGAGTGGCGGTGGCAAGGGGAGTCAGGAATACACCGTTGGCTACTGGTATGGACTCGGCGCCCACCTTGCGCTTTGCCACGGTCCGGTGGATAGCATCACCGAGGTCCGTGTGGGAGAGCGGCTGGCCTGGTCTGGCACTGTCACCGGCAATACGACGATCACCATCGATAATCCCAATCTTTTCGGTGGCGAGGAACGCGAAGGTGGCGTGCAGGGTCCCGTGGACATTCTGATGGGAGGATCGACTCAAACACCCAATGCCTACTTACAGGAACGCCTTGGAACCGATATTCCCTCATTCCGAGGTGTAGTGTCGCTGGTGCTTAAACGAGTCTGGGTTGCGGCAATGAATCCCTATATCAAGCCCTGGTCTGTACGCGCCAAACGGGTGCCGCGACAGTGGTATTCGGCCAAGGCCGAGATCAGTGGCGATGCCAACCCGGCACACATCGTGCGCGAATGCCTCACCAATGGTGAATGGGGCATGGGATATCCGACGAGCGACATCGATGACGCTAGCTTCACCTCAGCCGCCGACACACTCTATTCCGAGGGCTTTGGGCTGTCTCTGTTGTGGAACCGGGAGGAGACCATCGAGGATTTTGTCCTATCGGTGCTCAGGCATGTCGATGGATCGCTCTACGTCGACCCAAGAACCGGGCTTTTTACGATCAAACTCGCGCGTGACGACTATAAGCTCTCGGCGCTACCGGTATTCGATCCGAGCAGTATCCTGAAGATCGAGGAATTTACGCGTCCATCCTGGGGCGAAATTACCAATCAGGTGACCGTCGTTTACCGAGATGGTGATACGGACAAGGACGGCAGTGTGACCGTGCAGGATATCGCCGCGGTACAGCTGAACGGCGGTGTGGTGGCGACCTCTGTGAACTACCCCGGCATCAGTCGATCGGATCTCGCCAACCGGGTCGCTATGCGTGAGCTGAAGCAGCTATCGAGCAGCCTTGCCAAGTGCACCTTTGTGGCCAACCGCAAGGCATCCAGTCTCAATATCAGTGATGTGATCAAACTCTCCTGGCCACCCTACGGTATCGATCAGATGCCGATGCGGGTCGTACGTCTGGCCTATGGGGAGCTTGCGAACGGGGCGGTACGTGTGGAGTGTGTGCAGGATATCTTTGGCCTGCCGCAGTCGGTCTACTCGGCCCCACCACCATCAGGCTGGACGGAACCAACCAACCTGCCGGCACCATGCCCCTACCAGACGCTGATCGAAGTGCCGTACTGGTCGGTGGTCAAGGACTTCACGGGAGAGTCTCAGAGTTTGCTGGGAGATATCGATGATCTCGACGGACTGGTGGCGGCATGTGGCTCGCGGCCGTCATCGGACGCCTTTGGCTACAAAGCACTGGCCCGTGTCAGCGGTAGCTTTGAGGACAAAGGCTTCGGTGTCTTTACACCCACTGCGGTCGTCACCGAACTTATGCCGCAGTCGGCAACTCAGGTGAGTGTTGGTTTGACCTCTGGCATTGGCATTGAGGAGGTTGATGTCGGTGGCCTGGCGGTGATTGACGGCGAGTGGTTCAAGGTAGTGTCGCTCAATCTCTCTACCCAGATCGTGACTCTGGAGCGGGGATTGCTCGACACGGTTCCGGTGAGTCATCCATCGGGCAGCCGGATCTGGTTCGTGGAAGGCTTCCGCCACTACATCACACCGGAGTACGTGTCTGGTGAGACAGTGCGGGTGAAACTACTTACTCGTACCGCACGCGGCACGCTACCCGAGTCAGCGGCCACACAGATGAGTTTGCTGCTTAATAAGCGATTCATCCGCCCATACTGCCCGGGCAATACCCAGGTCAACGCCAAACGCTACCCGGCGGTGGTGGCTGGCGAGATCAACGTGAGTTGGGCTACGCGTAACCGCCAGTCCCAGACAGCCTATCTGGTCCTGCAGACAGCGGGGGCAATTACCCCGGAGGCGGGCCAGACCACCACGGTACGCTTCTACAACGAGAATGGATCGCTGCGCCGCACGGTGAGCGGTATCACCGGCAACAGCACTACATGGCCCTTCTCCCAAGAACTCGCCGACTCCGGGCTCGGGCGCGCCAACGCGCACATCAAGGTGGAGATCGAGTCCAGCAGAGATGGCCACATTTCCTGGCAGAAACACATTATTGAATTTGACCGTACAGGGTATGGCCTGCGTTACGGCGAATATTACGGAGGTGCCTGATGGCAAACAACGATCCCAACCTCGGTCTGATCTACGGTTGGGTCCAGGGCGAACACAACTGGAATGGTGGTATGGACGCCAACCTGAAGCGACTTGGTGCGGTAGTCGGTCTTTCGGTGATAGACCGAGACCTTGCCACGCCGCCCGCCACGCCAGTGGACGGTGATCGCTACATCATTCCGGCGGCTGCAACCGGCGTCTGGGCCGGGCGTACCGATCAGATCGCGGTGCGCATTGCCGGGACCTGGGAGTACCACACTCCCCAGATCGGTTGGACCTGTTTCGTAGGGGACGAGGATGTGCTCTCTGTCTACAAGGCAACCGGTTGGAGCATCGGCATCGCCATCTGATTCTTCCTCTTCACGCGACCCCAGCGCCGCCTCATGGCGGTTTTTTTGTTTTTGGAGATCCGAAATGAGCCCACCCTCTCTACAAGACGGCATGATCGTCATGCCGCGCGAGGAGTTCGAGAAACTACTCGAACAAGCCGCAGAACTAGGCGCCAGGCGGGCGCTCGCCGATGTTGGTTTGGACGGTGAGGACGCCGCCCACGACATTCGTGAGTTACGCAGCCTACTCGAGGCCTTCAATACCGCCAAGCACACCGCCTGGCAAACCATTATCCGCATCACCACCACCGGCCTGATTCTCGCCCTCATGGCCGGGGCGGCCATCAAACTGAAACTCTTTGGAGGACACTGAACATGCTGACCCTGTTAGGCAGCCTGCTGGGCTTCGTCTCCAGCGCCTTTCCAGACCTGCTCAAGCTCTGGCAAGACCACCAGGACCGCAGACACGAACTGGCCATCCTGGATCGCCAGATGGAGCAAATGAAACTGGGTCACAGTCAGCGGCTGGAAGAGATCGGCTTCGAGGCCGACATCGCTGAAAGCCAGGCCCTCTACAAGCATGACAGCCAACCTTCCGGTGTGAAGTGGGTCGATGGCCTGCGCGCCTCGGTGCGCCCGGTGATCACCTACGCCTTCTTCCTGCTGTTCACCACCGTGAAGGCGAGCGCCCTCTATGTGCTGGTCAGCGAGGAAGGGCTCACCGCCATTCAGGCGCTCCCCCAGATCTGGGATCCGGAAACCCAGGCGCTGTTCGCCGCCGTCATGAGCTTCTGGTTCGGCCAGCGAGCCCTGGCGAAAGCAAGGGGCAAGTAAGGTGCGCCATATTTCTCAGGAGGGGCTGGATCTCATCAAGCGCTTCGAGGGATTCTCACCGACCATCTATATCTGCCCGGCAGGGTATCCAACTATTGGCTACGGCCATGTAGTTCGAAACGATCAGAAAGATCGATTCTCTGACGGGATCGACCAGGAGCAGGGCGAAGAACTGCTGCGCCGCGATGCCCAAGTAGCAGAGCGTGCCGTCCTACGATTAATTACGGTACCGCTCACCGATGGTCAGTTCAATGCTCTTGTTTCGTTCACTTTCAATCTGGGCAGCGGTGCGTTGCAGCGGTCCACATTGCGCAGGAAAGTTAATCGTGCTGAGCACGATGAGGTGCCTGATCAGTTGATACGTTGGGTATGGGCTGGGGGTAAGAAGTTGAAGGGATTGGTGAGGAGGAGAAAACAGGAAGCGAGGCTCTATTCTGGAATCACCATGTCGGGACAACGCAGTGTCTAGTGAGCAGTTGCAGGCGATAATCTTTGAGCAATTTCCTCTAGCAAGGGACGCAGCTCTTCGTGATCGGCATGATCTATGCCCATTTCTATGCGAGATGACCAGTGTCCATCCCTGTACAGAGTTGCAGAGCGTTCCCGGATTTTTCTCGCAGCACGATCACGGATATCCTGCTCGGGAGCGGACTCATCAGACAACTTTGCTTCTACTGAAGTCAAGAGTTCGCTAGTCCGTTCGTCACCACCCATTAGTGCGAATACAGCAGCACCGCAAAGCCCTCTCTCGAGAACACCCCATCCTGTTTGGTATCTTCCGCCCTTGAACGTCCAGGACAACAGAATCTCTCCAATTTCCTTGGCAATCTCATCACAACCGCGGTTATGTGCATCAATTGCCGCCTCGAACAAGGTCTCCGTCATTTGAAAATGCTCAATGAATGTCACTGTTTCCTTATCATCGGGAATCCAGGTCAGGGTGGCGATCAACCACCGAGCATGCTTCTGAAGTTCATCTCGGGTGTGATCGTCACATACAGCGGCGTTTGACACCGCCAACAAGATTTCGGTTATACCCGCAATCCAATGAATGACGTCGAACGTGAAGTGAGACTTCGCCTTAATGGCTTCGAGAAGCAGCTCCTTTTCTGTTTGGTAAATACCATCTGCCCACTGCTCGATATTTCGAGTAACCGTCTGCGCGTCTTCATTATCCGAGTCGGCTTCTAAGATTGCGTTCACCAATGTCGTCAGACGTGGCCGTAAGCTTTGCAGGCTTGTCGAAGAGTAGTAGGGGCCCAGATATGTACTGTGGCTGCTCGATAAAGGTGTGTCGGGAACTTTCAGAAACAACTTCACAACCAAAGCAACATCCTGGCGGACTTCCCCAACCGCGAAATTGATGTCGTGATTCCCGGAGCGGAGAAGAGCGAAGGTCAGATCGGCAAGCTGCGACATGCCTTCCATTGTTACAGGTCGATAGTCCTCTCTCGCACAACCAGTGCAAGCAATCATGGCGATCTTTTCGCTAAGCGTGGCAATGTCTTCTGGATTACCATTTGCAAGCAGGTATTGAGCGGATTTTCCCATGAGCCGTTGCCCCTCCAGCAAAACATCCGCCATATTATGGGGAACCACGGACTCAATCGCGCCTGCGAGGTAACCAGCAGCAAGGTGCGCGTGGCTTTTCGAGGCATATGAGCTTGAGTAATCGATGCCCAGATAGACTTGAACAAGAGCAGCCATTGCTTGTAGTGTCTGCTCGATTTGTTGCTCATCTCGGCGTGCAATCCCGCTTTGTATGTTTTTCCGCAGGTGTTCGAGTGTGTCGTTGATAAAGCCATCGCTTGCCAGAGGGTTATCGATGAACGGATTGTTGGCGTAGAAGGTCTTCCCCTTGGTATCAATATATGCTCCGTTGATACCAATGACGGCGTTCAGTGAAGCTCCAGAAACCTCGTGATCTCCCTGTTCTGCGTAGCGTCGTGCGAATGACATGGCGTGTTGAATTGCCCGCTTTGCGCCATCGGTCCAGCGATTGTTTATTTGGAAGAATGTAGTTCGTGCCAAGTCGTGAGTGGAGTCCATGGGAGACGGCGTGACGTCAGCGTTTTCTTCTTGCTCAAGAAGGGGCAGTGCGCGCTTCGCCCGTCGTTGCCAGATCCGAAATTCCCTTCGGGTGTCATTAATGAGTATGCCAAGCTGTTGCAATGGATTAATGAGGACCAGGGCTCGTCGGTAGGCGTACAGGAACAGAACAATTATGAAGATGATAGCCCAGCAAGCTGAAAGCACGATGGGGGCTAACAGACTCTGTTCTGTAAAAGTCGATAATGTTGCAGTGCCGATTGCCAATAAAAATGTCAACGCAAATGCACTGAGCAACCTCCTATCCGCACTCAGACGGCGAAATAATCCATGAGGCATGCGTTCGATGTTTACCTGCATGGCAAACAGTACGAGGGATGTAACAATAGCTGCGGCACCTATCAGGGCGGTGCCGATATTTTGAATCAGACTGCGCAGCCCCTCGATCGATTGTTCTGTGGAGTAGCGGGCCTCAAGAATCTTCTGTAGTTCCGGCGACCAGTAAAAGCTTGTGGCTGTAAAAAGAGCCAGGACTGAAGCGAAAGCTAAACCGCCGTAGCGATATTTCAAACCCCCGATCCAATACTGAGCTCTGTACACGTACTGCCATAGTGTCGCGACTCGTCGTAAAAAAGCTTTCTTTCCACGAGTGATGGCAGACTTGATGGAATCAGTTACGGACATGGGTAATTGTCACTGCCACGAGCGCAGGCCCACGGACTGGCTGCCACTACCTTCTGACCTAACCTCGAGATTTGGGCTCTTTGATGCAAGGTAGGCAATGGGTTGATCCAGGACGAAGGGATAGAGCACTGTCAAGGAGGACAGTGTTGGGATGGGCACAGCTTTCCCAACATAGCGAAGTGCCGCCTCGATCAACCATGCAACGGCCTGATCATTGGTGATGACGATCGGATCCTTCCGTACCAATCGTTTGCCATTTTCTACTCTTTCAATCGCACCCCAACTCGCCTGGCTCTGAATGACCATATTGGTCATACGCCGGGTACCTTCACGTTCGCCATAGGTTTCACTCATCCGACGATGAAGTTCGGCTGAGGAACAGTCACCTTGTAACGCAGAAAGGCGACCTACCAGCTCAGCAACTTTCCCGAAGAACGGGTAGGTGGCAATCGCCATTCCCCAAGTTAGGGCAGCTATAGGCGTGCTCGGATCTGCTTTGAATATCTCGACACCTTTCTCAGCAAAACCAGAAAGCTCAGGGCGCGGTTCTAACCAAAGCCGGTTCAACACAGTCCGGGTTTTTTTGCGCGCAGCTGCCCCAAGGCCGGCATCATCCAGTAAGGTATCTAGTTCGTCGAGCGTACCGAAATCAGCACGAACCCGCAGGGCAGCTGCTGCCCATTCGAGCGGGATAAAGCGGTCAAAACCAATTTTAGGTGCTGATGGTGTCATACAGTTCAGTTCACATATCTCACTTTTATAAAAGGTACCAGCAGCTCTTCGACAGATATTCCGCCATGAACGACCACCTGATCATCCTTGGTTACAAATGCCCTGCGGCCCTCAGCAAATAGAGGCATGAAGTTCGCAGGTAGTCCAGCTATATCGAGTCGAAAGGTATCCCCATAGGTTGCTTGAGTTTCAGCAACCATGGCTTCGTTGCGATAGGCTCGGACGCGCTCCCCACGCATTTCGGATGCGACACCCTGATTGGGTCTGCCTATCCCGACCGCCTCAACATTGCCGTGATCGGCGGTCAGATAGACATGGAAGCCGTTGTCTAGCAACATGGAAAAAAGACGCTCGACAAAGCCCGATTCGCACCAGCTCTTGATTTGGTTCGCTACGCCTCGTTTACCCAGTACCGCGCCATGGATGATCTCATCGACGGTATCCACCACAAGCCCGGCAATCTTTACTGATGGATTGGAGAGCTCTGCCTCAAGGGCGGGGAGATCGTCATTACGCTTGATGGACTTCTGGTAGAACACTTCGCTGGCATTGACGCCATGATCCTGCCAAAAGCGCTTCCATTGACCTGGTTCTTTGGACGTCGACTCAATACTGTCGGCGAACTCACGGGGTCTTAGTCCGGAAAATAATGCCTGCCGGGAGACGGACGTTAACGTCGGCAGCCAGGCGAAGCAGGTGTACTCGTCAAACATCAATCTTTGCGACTGGTTGATCACGCTTTCACGTATCTGAACCCACTGATCGACCGCCAGCCCATCAAAGACCAATAAGGCAATCTTCTGTTCTCCTTCATCCCTGCACATGGATAAGTAGCGCGGGATGTGGTGGACCATGATGGGTCCTTTGGCAGCAGGCAGAGAAGGCAGGTCAGAAAAGTGTTTTTCGACCCATTCGCCCAAGTGAACATCAGCAGCGTCAAGTAAATCTTGCATCGCGTCCTTGATGCTTTCGGCATGGTACGTGTCCAGTGCATGAAATCGCGACAAGATTTCACCAAGACGGCGGGAAAAATGGGTCCAGTCACGGTGAGATGAATCAACCGTAGGCAATTCACTTATCAGGTTTTGGATGCCATCACGTACCAGGTTTTTCATCGATAATGGATCTTGCACAACGCCCAGCTTGGCCCAGTCGGGCAGCGCTGCTGGTACCCCCTGAACGACGAGCGGATGTAACGTGCCATCCAGGAACATCGAGTCGATGATCACGCGCACATCATGATGATCGAAGGGAACGTCTATCTTGTCGGCATAATCCTCTGGTGCCGGTTCGCCCATCCGGGATCCGGTGATTCCTTGTTGGGTCAGATAGCGATACCAGGCATCTTGCACAACGCGCAGCGTGACACTTTTGTAGGCGAACAACTCGGCGATGGGAATCGCTTCAAACGTGTCGTGCTCTCCAAGCACTTGCTCGACATGCTGTGCCAGCACGGCAGGGAGCGGTGTATCTCCATAATGAAGTCGAAGCAATTCACGCCATAGGTCTTCTGGACGTGTTAGCGGATGGGGGCTGATTCGGAAGATATGCGTCAGCACGAACTCCTTGGTGGCCGCTTCGCCTAACGACTGATGTGCATGCTTTGCCTGGGCCGCAAACAGTGAAGGCCACATGTCGCTACCCAACTGCTTTACTACGGCATAGCTTAGTTTTGGGAATAGATCTGTGAGCCCCAGACTGAGCTTGCGTGCCTGGCGTAGGTAGTCCCAGGCGAGGTCGTTGGTGTTGGTGCCCCGAAGATGAAGCACAAGCGCGTTAGATGGCGCTGGCTGGTTGTGGTCCCAGGCGTCGCGATAGCGTTCCTCGTACTCCGCGCGAAAGGCGACACTATCCTCGAAGGGCAGCACTTCGAAACCACGCTCACGCAAACCGGACAGAACCTGCTCATCCAGCAAAACATCGTCTGGGTCCGAGACGACCCACAGTCGAGCCAGATCTGCCGGAAACTCCTTGAGGATGCGGTCAACCCAAAGCGTCATCTGTTTGCGCCCTCCTGGCTGCCAATACGGAGCATGATCACCGCATTGAGATCGGGCGTGCAGTTTTCAGCGTCCGCCAAGGCCGACATTCTTGCTTGGTGTTCGGCCTCTAGTCGTTTGCGGCGATGTTCCCGCACAGCGGGGAGGCCGATCCGCCCTATGGCCTGGTGGCGTGCCTCAAACGCATAACGAGCCCGCTCACGTTCGCCGGCCAACCATTCGCGGTGTTCTTCCAGTAAGCCTGAGAACACAGACTCCCCTTGAGTTTTAGCCGCTGCCAGCGATGACTCGAACCACTCCAAGGCGTTCTCTGCCTCGACGACTGGGGAGAGTGATACCGTCTCGGTCAGCAGCAGATCCCAGATTCGTTTGGCGGTGGGTACAAAAGTGCGGCCATCATTGGCCACGAACACCGGCAAGAAACGTTTTCGACTAAAGCTGTCTGAGGCACTGGAGGCGCTGAGACTAATCTCCCAAAGCGACCACACCCCCTGTACCGTGCCTGGTAGGCCTGTCACTGTGGTGATTGGCAGCGGCAGGCCGGCTACACAACGAGGCAGCTCACCAATTACTGCACGTGCGCGTGAGTCTTCGAGGGTGATCCACTCTATGTCTGGGTTTTGTTCGGCGGTGCGCGCATCGAAGCAAACACGGGGTGACTCGCTCCCATCTGCCCACTTTACGCGCCAGGCATCACCAGTTTTCTCAGCTGAACCGTTTCTGTTTGGCAAGCCATTAATGATTGCTCGTTCAAGCCAATACTGGGCCGGATGATCACGCCACTTGCGGGCATCGTCAGCCTCAAGCGCATGCTCTTCTGTGAGCAGGTCGGTGTCTTTTCGGCTGGCAGCGACCTTTTCGCGTACCTGGTCAATGACGGCATCGCATTCCTTGTCGATGGATTCGGGGTCTTGCAGTCCATGCACAAAGAGTTCGTCGAAGATCGGCTCTACCTCAACAGAATCCATTACATCAGATGCCTTGTCGACTCCGAACTCCTGGGCAATAACCTCGAGTTTGTGTTCCAGCACCTCGCGTACCCTGTGCTCCACCGTGTCATCCAGAACAAAGTTGATTGCGCGAACCACATGCGGTTGGCCGATACGGTCCACACGTCCGATGCGCTGTTCCAGTCGCATGGGGTTCCACGGCATATCGAAATTGACGATGACGTGGCAGAACTGCAGATTCAGACCCTCGCCGCCCGCATCGGTGGAAATCAGCACTCTCACATCGCGTGAGAAGGCTTGTTGAGCCTGAGTACGCGCCTCCAGATCCATGCTTCCATTGAGCAGTGCAACGGAAAATCCGCGGCTCTCCAGGAACTCTGCCAGCATCGCTTGGGTCGGTACGAATTCGGTGAAGATAAGTACCTTGAGTTGGGGGTCATTCTCTTCCTGCTGGAGTTTGTAGATCAGCTCCAGCAGCGCTTCTGCCTTGGCGTCAGTGCCTTGGCGCTCGGTTTCACGCGCCAGCTCCAGCAGCATCTCTACCTCCGCCTTCTCCCGTTCCCAGCCACTGGTTTGTACCGCAATCTCGAGTTGGGATTGGCCGTCCAGCTCTGCCCACTCATCAACATCCGGCTCATCAAACAGGTTCGTTTGTAATTGGGGTGTCTCTAGCAAAGCCAGGCGCCTTTCCAGCGTGGTGCGAATTGCGGCAGTGCTGGATGTGACCAGCCGCTGCATCAAGATCATCAAGAAGCCGATGTGTCGCTGCTTGGCTGCCAAAGCCTGGTTGTAGCCATGGCGCACATAATCCGTCACGGACTCATAGAGCCGTTGCTGCGCTGCATGCTTATCCTGCCAGGCGACCGGGAAGAGGCGCGTCGCTCTCGGTTTGAACAGGGGTTGGCCTTCGGCAGTGATGGAGACTCGCTTTTCGGTGCGGATCACAAAGGGGCGCACCCGCTCATGGTTGATGCTGGACTCATCGGGGAAGGAGTCACGGTCCAGCAACTGCATCAGTCGCATGAACTGATCCGTTTTACCCTGATGCGGTGTTGCGGACAGCAACAGCAGATAGGGGGCGGCTTCGGAGAGTGCTGCGCCCAGCTTATAGCGGGCTACCTGTTCGGTACTGCCGCCAAGGCGGTGCGACTCATCGATGATCACCAGGTCCCATCCGGCCGAGATCAGATCCTCGAAGCGTTCGCGGTTGTAGGTGTTTAGCTGATCCAGACTCCAGCCACGCCGTTTTTCAATCGGCTTTACCGAGTCCAGGGAACAGATCACCTGGTCGTGCATCCGCCAGAGATTGTCCTCCTCATCTCGCCACTGTCTGAAGGCGGTGATCTCGGAAGGTTCGATAAACCGGAAGCTCTCACCGAAGTGCAGGCGCATCTCGGCTTGCCACTGACGCACAAGCCCTTTTGGAGCAACGACGAGCACTCGCTGCACCATGCCTCGCAATTTGAGCTCGCGCAGAATCAACCCCGCCTCAATGGTCTTGCCGAGGCCCACCTCATCGGCCAGCAGGTAGCGGATACGCTCCCGGCTCATGGCCCGATTCAGGGCATAGAGCTGGTGGGGTAATGGCACTACGCTGGACTGGATCGGCGCCAGCAGCAGGTTGTCTTCCAGGGCATCGAGCAGCTTGGCCGCGGCGGTCGTGTGCAGAATCTGCTCAACCGTTGGCTGCACACTGGACAGATCGGCGAGATCCTGGGGTCGAGCGCGCACAACCGCATCCTTGTTCGGCAGCCAGATCCGATAGGCTAGTTCTCCCCACAGGTTTTGACGGTCGACTACCCGGCAGGGTGATGCATGCCGAGAATGCCAACACCAATCACCTATGCCAAACCCCGTTACGCCATCCGTCACGCATCGGCCTCCGTGCGCGTCAACGCATGGTCGTACCACATCAGCAGCTGCTCATCTTCCTGCAAGGAGGCTTCGGGAATCTTCTGCGCCAGCTTGATGATGGTTTGGTAGTCCTTGTTGACCCAGGCCGCCTTAAAGCCGGCGCGCAGCACCTCGAGGCGGAACTCCTTGAGCTTGCGACCGGTAAAGGCAAGGTAGGTCTCGAACTCCTTCAGCAACGCCTTTTCGCGCTTCTTCTCAAGGTCCTGTGCCTTGTTCGGATCGGGTACAAACCAGCGGTCCTTGGCTTTGGCGACCAGGCGTGGATCGCTCTTCTCCAGTCCGCGCAGGTCCTTGTGGTTGGTCGAGAGGTAGCTGTGGATCTGGCTGGGCACTTCGCCGCTGCCCTCATACTTCAGGAAGTTGTCCTCCAGCAAAGCAGCGAGCTCGGGCTTGGCTTCGTGTTTGCGCCAACCGGCGCCCAGCTGTTTGGTGAACTCCGGGTGAATCTCCTGGTAGGTCGATGGGCGCTTTTTGAGGAATTCGGTCAGCCAATCAATAGCGCTTCGCTCGTCGCTGATGAACAGCTCCATTTGCGGTGCCTGGGCCATCTGTGCGCGCTTTTTATCGTATTCAGCCACCTGCTCGGACAGAAAGATCATGCCGTCACGCTCGATAAAGCGCTGACGTAAGCCATCTTGGAATTCTTGACTAGATAATGGTACCGGGGTGTTATGGCGTACAAACCAGGCGACCATGCGATCAAATATAATGCGTGGTTCACGTTCCGACACGAACTCTAGGGAATCAGTTCGTGCTTTGAAAGTAGGAAGATATTTCAAGTGTGAACGGACAAAATCCCACGCTGAATCCTCACTTCCCCCCGATCTTTCAAATCTTTCCTCAAGCCCACCGTTAGGCTTATAAGCAGAAATTACCAAGTCTTGCTTGACTGCAGTTGTGGTAGTAATTGCCTTGAAACTTCCCTTTTGTTTGTCTAGGGCTGCGACGTTGGCGACTACAAACCCAGCCTCCTGTAGTGACGTCTGAATTGCGTTCCATACGCTAGCCTGGGTATTAGAGAATTCAATTGTTACCCAACGTCCCGGTTTAAGCGCTTCATAAACTTTCTTCAAGCCATCAGCCATCAGTCTCCGATAGTCGCTTAAGGATTTGTCCTGTGCTTTGCTTTCAATTGCTTCGGATCGTGCGTCAGTAAGCGTGCCAAGCCAGCCTTCCCAAAGCACATTTAGCTCGGAGTACATGATATTTGCGCCAAAGGGAGGGTCTATAAATGCATAGTCGATAGAGTTGGGTGGCAAAGTGAATTCTTGAGTAGACTGCGTAGATATGATCGCATCTAATTCTTGAATATCTGTCTTTGATTTCCCCTTGGTAATAGCATTACTCAACATCTCGAACATATTTAGCTCTTTTACAAGAGATGGTATGTAAAGCGTTCCATTTGTCGGCCCACCGCCAGCTCCCCAGGTTCCAGATTGATAAGTTACTAATCCGAAATAAAGTAAGCGAACATTAATTTAATATGTAAG